>Ga0172382_10004745_pt1 | contig 20662 bp, 19 predicted proteins | sample Leawel138RmetaG_FD_122245 | JGI IMG/M metagenome (GOLD analysis project Ga0172382, IMG submission 122245) | Leachate microbial communities from a municipal landfill in Southern Ontario, Canada - Leachate well 138R metaG | ecosystem: Engineered > Solid waste > Landfill > Unclassified | place... | reverse complement strand
CTGATCCACCGGCAGATTGGAGATGTAAGAGACCAGGGCAAACTCCAACACCTGGGCGGTGGTCACCGCTTCGCCCTGCTCTACGGAGTGGAGTCGTCGGGCGTGGTCCAGCATGGCCAGCACCTCCTCGGAAAGTTTGCAGCGCAGCTCGCTGGTCGGCTGCTCTGGCTCTTCGAAGACATCACCGGGCACACCACCTTTTGGGGTCTGGCTTACTAACTTTTCAATCTGGTCGCAGTCGAGCTCTTTGGCCAGCTTCAGCCAGTAGTCTTCGGTCTCGATGACGGCCTTGCGAACGATCTCCCGCAACATGCTCCAGTCGATCAGACCGTTTTCGGCAGCCTGTGTTAGTTTGGGTAAATAGAGTAGACTGCGGGCCACCCGGCGACACTCCCGCGCCGCCCTCTTATTCATTCCCAATTTGGCGGTGGCGTAGTGGATCTCCGAAGAGCAGCCGAACTTCTTGAAACCTTTCGACTCCCGCATGGCCAGAAGGCAGCGGCCCAGAATCAGGCGATAAGTGGTCAGAGTGGCGGTGGCTCTGCGGGCAAACTCATGAACCTGCGATACCCCCAGGGAAAGCAGCATGTCTAAACGGAAATAAGCGGGGTTTGTGATGTGAGATTTCATACCCCATTTTAACCCATACGGGCCATCTTAGTCAAAAAATAGACGCCAAAGAAACCGCACAACCAAGCCGTTTGAGAGATTTTTCAGAGATGATCCAAGGACTCTGAAAGGAGGCTGATGACAGAAGTTTCCAAAAGATTGAAGCGGTGCCATGGAGGGGCTCTGAGCGGCTCCTGAAGAGGTGTTTGAAGGCGAGAGCCTGGATCATCGGGTCTGCTGGCCTGGAGAGAAAATATCTACGCCGTCCTTCGACGAGTTGATCACCGGAAGGGCTGGTGGGCATTTGCGCAGGCATGAAAATAGGAATGCTCCCTGCGCCCGCCACCGCCTGGTAGTCATGACTTGATCGAAGGAAGTCGCGCAGGCATGAAAGAGGCGGCCGCTGTGTAATGGCGTCCGGCCGGGTTGCGACGGTTACGCTGGTACCACGTATCCCTCAGGAATTTTGACCCTTGCCGCCCTCATACATGACGTCGAGCTCAACGGGCTTTTTTGCTGACCAGCCGTATGACAGTCTGCCGTCAAGGTGATGGGGCATCCACATTTCCGCGTAGGTCGGCGGTTCTTGCGGCTTCCAGTTTGAGCTCATGTCTTCCAGGGCGTCCTCCGCACAGCACAAGAACCCTCGTGGGTCCTCCAGGATCGGTGCGTGCACGAACGCGCGACGAGGGGGAAACCTAACACCGCCGCGTATGTCGTGAATAACCGAGTTGCGCGCAAGAGTGGCGAGAGCTTTCCAGTCCGTGCCGCAAATGGTTCCGTCCTCCCACGTCAATGTGACGGGTCGGCCTTCGTAGAGTCCCTTGACCTCGATTCGACCCTCGATGGTCGGCATCACGTCGTAAACCACATGGCAGACAAGGCCCGTGTAGCATCTTTTCAAAACCTGGCAGGCCACTTCGTAGAAGTCCTCCGAATCTGCCAGATCAAGCCCCTGGGCTACGCTCGTCGTCCGAGTCCCAATCGTCGGTGTGTTTTGTTACCTTTGGCGGTAGCTCGGCCGAAGTTTTTATGCACGGAGGCTCCCAATCGGTCCAAGGATCGCCAAGCACCACATGCGCCGCCAGAATCTGTCGTATCGATGGGCTAGGATTTTGAATGGAAAAAACTTTCGGCAAATAGGTGGGATGTATCTAGCAAGCACACTTCTTGGTCGGCTCTCGAGATTAAATTCGAGGGCTTTTCTTTTTTTAGAAGTCTTCTATCTTGTTTGGAAGGGAATCGACTTCGAACGGGCTGCACGTGGATTTAAGGAGTGGCTGGCGTTGTTAGAGAGCTGATCGAGCGCTTGGCGGGGGAGCGGGGCGGCAGAATTCGGCCACCAGGTCCACCGCGTCGAGATCGTGACAGACTTTTCCAATGAGTTTTACTGGGAGATACTGGCTCCCACCAGGCACGGTATGTCCACCACCCTCAATGCTGTATAACAGAACCTCGGTTTGGTCGCTCCCATTTTGAGCACTCATCAGGGTCACCTGGCAGCCGTCGTCGGTTGTGTCGGCTAGGGTCTGGGTTGTGGGCGTCTCGCATTTGTTGTGCTCCGACCACATGGTGAAGGCCTCTTCGGTCGGCAAGACCGTTCCGCGAGTCTTTCCTGTTTCCACGAGCCTGACGGCCCCGCCTTCATAAGGAACGATGGGGTCGTCGACGCCCTGGATGATCATTACCGAGAGTGGGGCCTTGGGTGGAAAGTTCTCTTTCACGGTGAGATTCACGCCGCCGATGATGGGGACGATCCCCGCGAGTCGGTGAGATAGTTCCAGTCCGAGTCGATGACTCATGAAGGCTCCATTGGAGATGCCCATGCAAAAGATCTTGTCGGGATCGATCGGGTACTGGGATTCCAATTCTGTGAGGAGAGAGTCGAGAAACTTGACGTCGTTGGATTCTCGCTTTGCGATCGGGGCCTCTCTGTCATATCGGCCGTCATTCCAATGTTTGTCTAGACCTTCTGGATAGATCACCAAAAAGCCATGCTCTTTGCTCAACCTGGAAAAGCCCTGACGAGACATCTGGCGGGCGTTGCCACCACCGCCGTGGAGCACCAGGATGCAGGGCATGGGAGTGTCGAGGTTTCGAGGTTCGGAGACAAGATAGCGACGTTCAAGACCATCGATCTCGAGAACACGGTAGCTGGGCCGAGCCAAGGAGAAGGCTGCCAACGTGATAATCAGGGCTAGAACGATCTTTTTGTGTCGTGTCACGCTGGAGGCCACTTTCTTTCTTTCGTACCTTAGCCAAGTTCAGCCTCCCTAATTCAATCGTCCCGTCCTGTCCTGAAAGTTGAGACTTTGGGAGGGTTTTGTTCGGTGGAAGAGACCGCTTTGTCTTCCCAGTTTAAACGGGTCGGGGGAGTAGCGCGCAGCTTTGAAATAGAGTCCGTGAGCCGGGGCGGCCGGAGGGCCGAGTTCGGGATCTTTAGCAGCTAGCTTCTGGGCCAGGGTCTCCGGAGCTTCTTGTCCCAGGCCCACCTGGACGAGTTCGGAGGTGAGGGTTCGGACCATGCGTCTTAGAAAACCGTTGGCGGTGATCTCCAGGCGAAGTAGGCGCCCATCGGAAGGGAGGATGGTGGGCAAGGGCTCCTCTTGGAGGCTCAGTTCGGTCACCTTGCGGACTCGGGTCATGGTTTCATCGGGCTGGTAGCTGTAGGTGGTGAAGTCGTGTTCGCCTAGAAAACTTCGAGTGGCGGCCCGCATCTTCGAGAGATCGAGCCGGGCCCCGATGGTCCAGGCTCGTCCTCTCCAGAAAAGCCGCCCCGGATAGCCGCAGTCATCGACGATCAGGTAGTTGTAGGTGCGCGAGAGGGCCGAGTGCCGCGGGTGAAAGCTGGATGAGTCGTCCAGGATGGCTGCCTCCAAGACAGCGACGGGCGAGCGGGCCATGGCGTTCAGGCTGTGAGTAAGCTTTTCCAGGTCACAGGGAGCTTCAACAAAAAAGGCCATCACCTGGGCCAGGGCGTGGACCCCCGTGTCGGTGCGGCCGGCCATGGTGGTTGCGATGGGCCGACCGAAGAACCGGGATAACGCCGACTCTAAGTGGCCTTGGACCGTGTCGTGCCCGGGTTGGCGCTGAAGACCGGAAAAGAAAGAGCCTTCATAGGCAACTTTGATCACACAGATCATCGATGAAGGTGTCGTCGCATTTTGGTCTTACACAGAAAAGAGGCCCGGATACACACATCAGTGGGGGCCTCTTGTTCAGCGAGAGTCTCTAATTTTCTTCCCTCAGGCTTTGACGCCGTACTTTTTCAGCGCTTTTTCCAGCCCAAGTTTCTTGATCGTTCTGAGACCTCGAGTGCTCACTCGCATCTTTACCCAGCGACCTTCGCTCTCCAGCCAGAACCTCTGGGTGACCAGGTTCGGGAGCCAGCGTTTGCGAGTTTTGCGCTGAGAGTGAGATACTTTGTTTCCGGCACCGGGCCTTTTGCCGGTGAGTTGACATACACGTGACATCGGTCTCTCCTTCAATCCGAGGCATAACCTTCGGAAAGGAGATAATAGCCAGGGGTCGGCCTACTGTCAAGCCGGTCTACGGCATAGCTTCCAGAGTTTTTTCCAAAAGCTGTTGAAAGAGCGGTCCGGTGCGTTTGGCAGTCTCTAGGACTTCAGTCTCATCGGCGTGGTGACCGTAGTCGGGGATAGCCATGTCCGAAATTACCGCGATTCCGGCGACCCGCATCCCTCGGTGGCGAGCCAGAATGGTCTCGGCCACGGTCGACATGCCCAGGCTATCGGCTCCCAGCTTCATCAGCATTCGGAGTTCTGCTTTGGTAAAGAAAACTGGTCCGTTGACCCCGCAGTACACCCCTTCGTGCAACGGGATCTGCTCCCGCAGGGCGACTTTTTTGACAAGCTCTCGGTACTCGGCGTCGTAACAGTCGAACATGACCGGGAAACGAGGGCCCACGTTGGGGTCATTGGGCCCCACCAGCGGGTTGGTGCCGGTGAAGTTGATGTGGTCGCTGATCAGCATCAGGTCGCCGGCTTTCTGGTTGTAGTTCAAGCCACCGGTCGCTGCGGTCACGATCATCGTGTGTGCGCCCAGGCCGTGGAAAACGGCAACAGGGATGGTGCACTCGGCCTGGGAGTAGCCTTCATAGGTATGGAAGCGGCCCTGCATGAGCACCACTTTTTTCCCACCCAATCTACCGAAGACCAGATTCCCCTTGTGGCCGGGGGCCGTCGAGAGGGGAAAGCCGGGGATGTCTTTGTAAGGGATGACCTGGGCGTCTTGGGATTTCTCGGCCAGTTCCCCCAGGCCCGTACCGAGGATCATTCCATAATCCGGTAGTGTTTTGACTTCTTTCTTTAAGAAGTTGACGGCCTCTTGAATTCGTTTTTGGATGTCGTCTGTTTTCGTCATGGTGGTCATTTGCGAGAGTCCTTCCTGGCCGGAATCGAGGTCCGTCAGAGCAATCTTGGGTACGGGCTTGCTTCCCGGGGCTGCTTTTTGTATTCTAGGGCGTCTAGTTCCTGCCCGCTCAGTTCGAGCGAGGGGATGGGACAGAACGAAAGTGAGGAATTATGGCCAAAGCATCAGCTAAAAAGCCTAAAGAATCAAAGTGCCGTGGATCCGCTGCACCGTTGGAAGGGCGCGATTGGGTGCGCATCGGCGGGAACAAGTGGCTCCGTGAAGTGGCCGAGAAGCAAGGCAAGTATATTCCCAAGGAGTATGCCGAGAAGAGCGGTGCTCAGTTCGACAAAGACCGTGCGTCTCGAGCCCTGGAGGCCGAGGAGAAAGCCAAGCGAGCTCTGATCTCGTCGACTGCTCCCGTGGAAGAAACTTCCGAAGATGACGCTATCCCGGATGCAGAAGCTCCCATGGATGAAGCGACCAGTGAGTTCGCCGCTGAAGAGGCCGCTGAGACAGTCGAAGAATAAGCTTCTCTTCTTGTAATGACTGGCCGTCGAGAGGGACTCCGAAGGTCTTGCTACAAACTAACCCTGGGCGCGAGTTCGGGGTTTTTGTTCTGCAATCGCGTTGAGAGTAAGCTATGAGTTCGATACTGGAACACCCGGATGACGAGCGGTTTTTCATCGAGCATGTGGAGCCGCTGATCGCTAGCGTAGAGCAGAAGGGGGAGCACCTTGTCTTCCTCTTTCGTTGTCCTGTCTCGGGGTTCGAGAGCGTTTCCAAAGTACGGCCCGGAGACGACGTGAAGCCGGCCTCCTTGTCACCGAGCTTGAGCGGAAATCCACGCCTGGCGGGCCTGTTGCAGTCCGCTCTGAGGCCCGGACGAGAGCGCAGTGCAGGGACGGACTACACGGTCGATGAGATCGAAGAGGCGGCCTGCGACGCTTTTGAAGCGGTCAGCAAAGACTTCTACTGGGATGGCTCCCGTTGGACCCATTGGGAAGCCAACGACCGGGTTCTCAACTTCTTGAATTATGGTGAGATGTTGGAGGACCTGGGTTTTGAACAGCGGTTGCTGCTGCGCCGAATTTTGTGCGGAGTGGCGGTGGCCGATGGCAAGGTTGAAGAGTCCGAGCAGGAACTCCTGGAGAGTCTGCTGGGTCCTGGGGCCACCTCCCCGGGAGCAGCCGAACCGCCTACCCGAGAGGAGCTACGCGGGTTAAGAACTCGAAGCGTGGCCTCGGCGGTGGTATGCCTTGGCTACGCTATCGCCTGCGTGGATGGCCATCTGGAGGATTCCGAAGAGGAGTTTCTCTCCCGGATCTGCGTGGAGGTCGGGTTCGGTACTTTGAAGCAGTGGGAGCTGAAGAGAACCGCCCAGGCCTTCATTGTCGACGAGGCGCTGGCGCGGATTTACCAGGGCGGAGAAGCGACCAATGAAGAGCGCCTCGAGGTCTATAAATTCGGGAAATCGCTGGGGCTTTCTATCCCCGATCTCCGGGAGTTGGAGTGGCGGTTCTTGAGAAGGACCGGCCTGGATGGCTAAGCACCGGAGAAACGACCCGTGCCCTTGCGGCAGCGGCAAGAAGTACAAGAAGTGCTGCCTGGAAAAGGAGCGGTCCACCAGTCCCGGCACCCCTTCGGGCGCCCTCAAAGAAGCCAACGTCAAGGCGCGCAAGATGGCCCGGAAGATGATGGGTCAACTTGAGGAAGTAGTGGCGGAGGACGACGGAACGCCTCGAGTCTCTCCGGGGGCGGAATTACTCGCTTTTAAGATCAACTTCTTTCACACCTGGCTGGATGAGCCGAATCAGAGGTTGGGTGGGGAGACGCCCCGGGTGGCGGTCAAAGACCCCCGCCACAAATCAGAACTCCTGAAGCTTCTGGACGAACTGGAAAAAGCCGAATTGAAGCTGCCGAAGAAGGAGCGCTACAGCTTCAAGAAGGTTCGCAGAGAACTGGGCTTGCTGGAATAGGGCCTGTTGACATTCAGCCTTCCGAGACAAACGCAGTACATTTTTCTCCTCCTGGAGTGGAATTTTCTGTGGAATAGTGGACCTATTTGAGGAAAATTTCGCTTCAGGAGGTGGGAAATGGACAAGTTTGGCGACTGAAGGTTGATTGTCAACAGGCCCTAAATCACTCCTCGTCCTCTTCGCCGGCCGCTTCATCTTCCGTTTCATCCGGCTGAGGGTCCTGAGGCGGTCGAATGGCTTCTAAGAAGGCGCTGTCAAACTCGTACATGAGGTCGCACAGGTGGGTGAAGGTCATCTGCAATCCGGTGAGATCGTCTTCTACCGAGGAGCTGGATTCACCGTTTACGTTGGTCAGGCGGGGGAGGGACCTGGTGAACATTTGCTTGCAAGTCACCATGATCTCCGCGATTCGGTAGGCGATGGTTTCCCGTTCGGACTCCGCCAGGCAGTTTTCTTTAGCCAGGCGCTCAAAGATCAGGCGCGTGATTTCTAACTCTTCGGTGGGCAAGCCTGACTCGAAAGGCTTAAAATATCTGGGTGAATCGTTGCTTGTCATGAATAGTTTTTCAGGTTGACCTCAGCTCCGAGAATTCCTTGGAAGCAGCGGGCTTCTTTCCTGAGTGGGCAAAAAAAAAAGACGCTCTTCCCGAAGGAACAGCGTCTCTTTGTTGCTCTGTTGGATTCCGTAACTCCAGCAGTGCGGTCATCTCGCTCTTACGAGGAGTGACGTTCTCGTTTGTCCTGGTCGAGACTCCTGTGACCAAGCCTGTAAACTTAGAGGGGTACACAGGCTTGTCACTCGTACTCTCTTTCGCCTTTACGGAGGCACAGCATGTCGAGTACATCTGTTGCTTGGCCGCCAACCTCTCCTGCACCAAGCTCCCGTGGTCTCGCTCCTGTCGGTGTTTAGACGACGTTGACTGCCGTTACCAGCAGCCCCGTTCTTCCAAACTTCACTCCCGTCACCGGGACCGAAGGGTTAGCGTCGGGCCTCGCTTCGAATGCCTTCAGACGAAGCGCTGCGCGTAACTTTGGTATGCACGCTACCCCTGCTCCATTTTTCACTCTTTCGAGTCGCGGTTGTACAACGTGTCGGCTTCGGGTGAATACTACACCTTCACGCTGCCCCCTAGCAGTTCCGCCCCCGCATTTCGGCTTGCTCGTCTGCTCACGCAGATGCCCGGCCTGGTCCGAGTTACCACTGCAAATTCACAACTTTCGCAGTTTCTCAAGCGGGTGTATCTTCCGCTTCGCCCTTTTTTCACTCTCCAGTGGGCTCTGGGCAGTTCTGAGGTCTGGCTGCAACCCCTTGACTCTATTCCGACGGTTTGCATCGTCGCGCGGCCTTTGCCAAGTTCCGCACTTTGAGCTGCCTCCTCACTCTCAAAGACCCCGTTCTCTTCCTTTCAGGAGCGCATTCCTCATCATTTCCGATGAAGTCCGCCTTGATCCTCACGGCTCTCCTTCAGGCTACGGGCCCGGTCTTACAAGGGGTAAGACTCCCCGCGTCGATTTGGGCTCCGACGCAACCCTGTGCTCTTTTTGCGCAGCTACCGCTGCCCCGGCTTGAGCTTCTCTCTACTCCGCAGTCCTTGCGTCCTGCGTCCTCTGAGTGAAGTACTCACACAGCTCCGGTGTTGTGCATCGTCACCTGCACTGGCAAGTTCTTTCCCTCCTTGCTGGGGGCGCCTTCCGGTTGGCGCGACCGTACTCTCTTTTGTGACTGTGAGGTGACACGGCTTCAGGTTGTCCACGAGGGAAACCCAATCGAGTATTCCGCTGTCCGGCTACTACTCCAGACTCCTGAGACAGTTTTGTCGGCGGCTCTTTCGGGTTGCCCCGACTGCCCTTTCATCTCGCGATTTCCGCCTGACTGTTTCAGTCTTGCCCCGGTTTTTGCATCCGAGGCGCTGCGGGTACTTGCTGACGCTCTCTCCGGCCGTCTTCGACATTGCTGCCGAGCGTTACCGTTGGGAGGCCACGAAGGTTCGTACCCAACCTCTACCACTTCGACCGTTGCCCGTCGAGGGTGGTAGCCCTCACCGCATCTCTCGCTCCGCGGGGCGACTCCGTGACTGGAGTAAATGCAAGTTACACCACTCCGGGAAGCTTGTCAATCATGTCTAAAAAAAAGATTTTTGAAGCAAAAAACCCCGATATTACAAGCTTATCTAGAGGTATCCCCGATGTTATCCACAGGGGGCTGGATGAACGTTTACATGTTGTTCGTCGAATGTTTGCTTTATAGAGGATTGTTATGGGGTCCTACGTTGAGAAACTCACTTACGTACTCCAAGCCGGACTCTAGAAGGGAGCGCGTGCGCATGAGGGCAAAGCCGAGCAGGTTCATGCCTTTCCAGTTTTGAGGAGGCTGTTTGCGGGCTTCACTCTCCGAGAGTCCGATGCCCCAGATGGTATCGGTGGGGGAAGCCTCCACGATGATGGTGTTTCCGGTGGAGAAGATGTAAGCTTTAAGCTCATCATTTTGGGAAAACTTGGCCAGGTTTCCCCGCAATACCACGGCAAAACGGTGTTCGCGCCAGAGTTCTTCGTCGAAGTTCTGGATTTTCCGACCCAGCTCTTTGACCGTCCTGCACGATTCGGTGGCCAGGATCTCCTCGGCGATCGCCTTGTCTTCAAAGAGCACAGCCTTGGAATACATCATAAAATGTTCGGCGGTGGGGTACTCCTGGGTCCCCACTTTAAAGCTGGAGGGCCACCACTGGCTGAAGCAGCGCTGATCGACCTTGCCCTGGGGGTGGGGGGTGTGCTTCCAGAAGAAAACGTAATTGAAGGTCTCTTCCTTCGACCGTTTCCGTAGTGCGATGATATCTTCAGGCAATAACACGAAAAGAGAGTCCAACTGTCCAGGGCACTCTTTCGAGAGAAGAAGCGAACTCCTTTCCTGAAGGGGCAAGCCGTTATCTGATGTTTAGCGGTTGGTCCGAGAGTTGCGTCTCTGTCTTCTCTTGATCCGCCGTGATAGCAAGGTTTTGCGCATCTTTTCATTCTGTTCCTGGCGTTCCAGCGCGCTATCGGACTCGGCGGTGGCTTGTTGAGCTCTTTCGGTGCAGGGCCTCACGATGCGGTAGCTCTCCAGTTCAAAGCCGTTGCCCAGAGCGGCCAGTAGGGCTCGGCGATTGGCAAACGAGATGTGGGCACCTAGATAGTCGACGCCGGCCTCAGCGCTGATCCGGGCGGCCTGGTCGGTGAGATAGTGGCCCACTCGCTTACCCAGGTACTCGGAGACGACCCCCATGTCCTCAATGTAAGTCTCCCGCTCCTCAAAAGGTCCTTCGTGATGCATGTTCAAAATTAGGTAGCCCACCCTCTCTTCGGTCTCCCGGTCCATGGCGATGAGGAAACGCACGCTCCCGGTTCGACCATAGGGAAGAAGATTGGTGATGGAGGTGCGAGCAAACTGCCGAGCCTTCTCGCCCCAGACTCCACGCAAAGGAGCCACGGTCACTTCGGCCAGTTCTTCGGCCAGGTCGATCAGCCAGGTCTGGTCCTGACTGGTTGCATCTCGGAGGGCAAACTTCTCATCCAGGGATTTTCTCATCGCGCCATATTCCGCGGTGTTTCACAGGAACCTGGTTGGCCTACCAGACTCCTCCCATTTTCATGACTTGCTCGACCAACTGGGGGTTCTCAGGTGCCAGGTCCACGATTGCGTCGGGGTCTTTGTCAATATCATAGAGCGTAACGTTCTCTCTGCTATGGTTTTGGTAAACGGCCTTGTAATTTTTCCAATAAAGTGCAATGTCACCCGGCAGTGAATAAACAGCGCTATAGGAAACCGTAAATCGGATCCGCTCGCTAATTTTTGTGGGTGCTTCGATATACGGAAGCAATGATTCACCTGGCATGCTTGGAGCTGGGGGGATCCCCAACAGGCCCAGAATGGTAGGGGTAAAATCGATAGCGGAGGCAGGTGTCTCGATACGGACTTCTTCCTTCTGACCGGGTTGGTGGATGATCAATGGAATATGAGTGATGGATTCCAAGACCGAAGAGCCGGAGTGTCCGATGAAGCCGTGATTTAGCGATTCTCCGTGATCGGCGGCGATGACGAGGTACGAATTTTCATAGAGCCCCTGGCTCTTTAGCTGCTCTAAAAATTCTCCAAACAAGTTGTCAGCTGTGCAAATCATCTCGTCGTACCGATTTCGGAGCCCGTCTACCAAATATTGGTTTTCCGGACGATACGGCCGGTTGATAAAGAGAGGTGGGGTCATCTCATAGGGGCCGAACTTGCCCACAAATTCGGGATCAGGCCAGTATGGATAATGAGGTTCCCAGAGATGGACCCAAACGACCGCGCCTGACTGATGCTTGTTTAAGTATTCGAGAGCAGAATCGAAGCTCTGGTCTCCAGGGCGTTGATTCCTTTTCCAGAAAACTTCATCGTAGTAGTTTGGGAAATAGGGGACAAAGGCGAGGGGTTCTTCACTGAGTAGTTGGGAAAGCCAGAGCAGGTGCCTCTCCTTAAACAGTCGATTGTAAGCTCGGTAGATCAAGGACCCCCGTCCGGATCTGGTGATGGAATTGCCCGGCAGTTGCAAATGGAAAAATGAATAAGAGCTCCAAAAAGAATAGAAGCCCTGGTGAAAGTATCCATTGGCTCGTAGGACCGAGAACAGATTGGGCTGCTCACTCCACATTTGGAGATTCTGAATGTCTGCCAGGTTTCCACTCAGGCTGGTGAGCGAGGCGGGAGTGTAGTTGTAGTTAGAGTGGAACCGGTTGAAGACCAGACTCTCCGATGCCACAGAGTCGATATTGGGCGTAGTTTCTCGATCGTACCCGTAGCTCGACATATGCTTGGCCGACAGGGCATCGAAGGTAACGATGATGATATTAGGTTTGTCCGTCTCGGGGAGGTTCGGGTGCTTCGGGCCCGGCGAAAAGAAGCCGAGGATCCCGATGGTACTCAATCCGACTAAGATTTTTAGGAGGGTGGTCCCGTGGGTATTGATGATTTCGATGCGGTCTTTTCTTTTCCAGGCCGCAAGAGCGGAAATGATTAGTGCGACGGACAATAAAACGAGCCCGATCCTTGCCAGGGAGTCGTGGTGCAAGTTGGCCAGCTTCACTTCGGCCTCATACTTAAGAGACCAGATATTGATGGTGATAAAAAAGAAGAAAATTATGAAGTGGGCAAGTCTTGGAAGCCCCTTTCGCTCCACCAGAACTGACAGGCCGGCTAGAAGTATGGTGAGGACCCAGACCAGTGGCATGACCAACACAAAGTTGACCGCCTTTTCCCCGGAAGTCAGTCCTTCCAGTATGACTTCCCAATGCTTGGAAAAGTTGAGCATGAGAAAAGAAAAGATCGAGATAAACCAGAGGACCAGGTAATAGACCATCTACTTACTTCCCAGCTCGCAGAGTATGAGGGTCCGCCCTTCGGGGTGAGAGGGAAAGGTCTCAAGGTTTTTGTAAACTTTGGAAAGCGCCTTCATAAAGTTTTCTAGAGTATAGAAATCCGTGGAGGGGATGGCACTGTGCCGCAGGATCTCTTTCACCTTGTCGTCTTCGAGAGGTACGAACTCTACCAACAGATACTGAGTTGTAAAATCGGAGAGAAGTTCCACCACTCGGTCGAAGTTCTGCCATTGAGAGATGACCAGATGGTGGATGACGGCGAAGGCAAAGACCAGATTGGCATTGAGTCTCTGAATGGCAGAGGGGTACTGGCGGTTTCGCCACCCGAAGGCGGGTGTCGGGTTCAGGAGATCCATGACCAGGGGTTGGACATCGAGTTGATGCTTTTTGACTTCATGGTAGAGTTGCGAGACGCAGCTTGAGTCGAAATCGAAGGCCAACACCTTGCTTCCGCGATGGGCTGCTAAAAGGGCGTACCAACCCCGGTTGCAGGCCACGTCAAGAACTTCCCCGGGGCCTACTCGGTCCAGAATCTGGGCCACGGTTTTCTGTTTCAGGTTCCATCGAGCATCATTATCAAACTCGGGGAATTCATCGTAGTAATCGCTCCAGGTTGAATCCACGATGGGCAGCTTGATCCGCTCGATGTCGGCCTTCAAAGAACTGAAGAATCGGCGACGGGCATCCTTCTCTGGTATTCGGCGGCCCTCAGTCTCTCGCAACCCCCGCTCCTGGCCTGTTTTTTTGACCAGGCGGCTCGCCTTGAGAGGTAGTTCCAGGTGGGCCAGGATTTGCGGGGTCCAGAGCTTGGATTTGAGTGGTAAGACCTTGGAGCAAAGATCGTAGGATACGCCGTCCTTAAATTTATAAAGTTGGGGCCGAGCCACCTCTTCAAACCCCTTGGAATAGAGGTATAGCGGGAAGAGAAAAAACTGGCAAAACTGCTGATAGGCTTTCCAGAGCAAGCTGCCTTCATCGGCCAGTGGTCGGATCGAGCCCACATCGATGTAGTTGGGTGCTGTGCCATCAAAAATGATATTCCAGGGATGGGCATCCTGCAGGCTCCAGTCGTCTTCGAGTAGAGCCAGGCAAACGTCGAGGGTGAGGACTCCGGCATCACGAAGCATTTCTGCCGGCCATTCCATGCAATAAGTGACGTAACGCAGGCGCTGGTGTTCAAGGATGAGATCAAAGGAGTCGGAAGTTAGAGAACTCTCGAAGCTCTTAACGATCTTCTGTTGTTTGACGAGCCGTTTAAAAGACTTTGCTTCGAGCAGTCTTCGAAATTGTTCAGAGAACTCTGGATAGATCCCTCGATACAGTCCATCCCGTGTCTCAAACAATCTACCGTGGGGGTCAATATAGGAATTTTCGAAAAACCGAAACTCTGATTCAGCTATCGAGACTTTCTCGCTCATCATCTTCGGGCTCTTGCGAGATTTGCGGTGGTTTTGCCTTCCCGGTGAGCTTTAAAAAGAGTGCTTTGATGGGACGAAAGAAAAAGGCTAGCCCGGCGATGATGGAGGATACGACGATATACCCCATCTGAAAGAGCAGGCCGGCAGTACCTGGGTCCACGTAGGCCAGGCTGGGTGCCGCTGACAGTAAAGTCAGCAAAAAAGCAAGTTTAACGGTTGAATTCGACAAAAGAAGACCTCTCTTTCATTGTTCCTGTCTCATTATACCCAATCGACCAAGATTCCGGCACTTTTCAGAAAAAAAAGCCCCGATACGTCACGTATCGGGGCTTTTTCCTATACTCTAGTGATGGTGATGACCGCAGTCTTCCACGTCTTCTTTGGGCTTGTCGGTGATCAGGGTCTCGGTGGTGAGAACCATAGAGGCGATGGAGGTGGCGTTTTGCAGAGCCGCGCGAGTGACTTTCGCAGGGTCCACGATACCGGCTTCCATCATGTCCACGTATTCACCGGTCACGGCGTTGAATCCGTGGCCTTTCTTCAGTTCCCGGACGCGCTCTACTACGACCGAGCCTTCCAGCCCGGAGTTGTTGGCGATCACGCGCAGGGGTTGACTGATGGCGTTGCGGACGATCTGCACACCCAGGGCTTCATCACCTTTCAGCTTCAGGTTGTCCAGAACGCTGGCAATGTGAATGAGAGCGGAGCCTCCGCCGGGCACGATGCCTTCTTCCACAGCCGCGCGGGTGGCGGAGAGGGCGTCTTCCAGACGGTGCTTTTTCTCTTTGAGTTCGGTTTCGGTGGCGGCACCGGCGCGAATCACGGCTACCCCGCCGGCCAGCTTGGCCAGACGCTCTTGCAGTTTTTCACGATCGTAGTCGGAATCACTATTTTCGATCGCTTTTTTGATCTGCTCGATCCGTCCTTTGATATCGGCTTCCGTGCCTTTACCTTCCACGATGGTGGTGTTGTCTTTGGTGATGTGAATGCGAGCGGCTGAACCGAGCACCTCGACACCAACGCTATCGAGTTTGTGACCGAGTTCTTCGGAGATCACCTGTCCACCAGTGAGAATGGCGATGTCTTTCATCATTTCTTTGCGGCGGTCACCAAAGCCGGGGGCTTTCACGGCAGCCACTTTGAGGGTACCGCGGAGCTTGTTCACGACCAGCGTGGCCAGAGCTTCGCCCTCCAGGTCTTCGGCGATGATGATGAACGGCTTCTGCATCTGAACGACTTTTTCGAGCAAGGGCAGAATGTCTTGGATGGAGCTGACTTTCTTCTCCACGATCAAGATCATGGGGTTGTCGAAAGTGGCTTCCATTTTTTCCGAGTCGGTCACGAAATAAGGCGAGATGTAGCCTTTGTCGAACTGCATGCCTTCTACGTGCTCGAGTTCGGTGTGCAGAGTGTTGGACTCTTCCACCGTGATCACTCCGTCTTTGCCCACCATTTCCATGGCGTCGGCCAGGAGATCGCCGATGAACTTGTCGTTGTTGGCGGCGATGGCCCCGACTTGAGCGGTCTTCTCTTTGGTTTCAACAGGAACCGAGATTTTTCGGAGCTCGTCCACCAGAGCGATGACGGCTTTGTCCATTCCACGTTTGAGGAACATGGGGTTGGCACCGGAAGTTACTTGTTTCAAGCCTTCCTTTAGCATGGCTTGGGCCAGCACGGTGGCGGTCGTGGTTCCGTCGCCGGAGACGTCGTTGGTCTTGGAGGCGACTTCACGAACCAGGGAGGCACCCAGGTTTTCGAAGGGGTCTTCCACTTCGATCTCCTTGGCTACGGTCACACCATCTTTGGTCACGGTGGGAGAGCCGAACTTCTTGTCGATCAAGACGTTGCGACCTCGGGGCCCGAGGGTTACCTTGACGGCGTTGGCCAGTTTGTCGGCGCCAGCTTCCAGTTTTTGGCGGGCGTCCTCATTAAAAAGTATCTGTTTTGCTGCCATTGTTCTTTGTCTTCCTTATCCGATGATCGCGAGAATTTCGCTTTCCTTCACGATGAGATAGGTTTCGCCGTCGATCTTGACTTCGGTGCCGGAGTATTTTCCGTAAAGCACTTTGTCACCGACGTTCACGGTCATTTCCAGTAACTCGCCGGTCTCGGTCATTTTGCCCTTACCAACTGCCACCACTTCCCCTTGTTGGGGCTTCTCTTTGGCCGTATCGGGCAGAATGATGCCCCCTTTGGTTTTTTCTTCTTGGGGTAGCGCGGCGATGATGACTCGGTCACCCATCGGACGTACGCTCAGCTTAGTTTTGGTCGCCATTCCTGTTCCTCCTGATGTAATTTATGGGGAAATTTTCCCTAAAACTCTACTAAAGAAGCCTTCTCAGACTTCTCGGGGCCCATACTATTCCGGGTTCATTAGAACCGAAGCAGCGCTCTGTTAGAGATGCGTTAGAGAGTCCCGGCCCTGCGGGCATGTTCCACCATACCGGCAGGCTGAAACACGAGTTGAGAGGAGTCGCAAGGGTCTTCGCAAACTATTCTACCCGGTAGCGGCGTACAATGATGGAAAGGTTTATATCTCGTTGTGCGCTGCCTTCGGATGGCCTGGCCGTCTTTCGACGGGGGTTGGGGCTGCTCTGTATGCTGGACGCCTTGCTCCGGTTGCCTTATCACACTTTCTGGCTCACCGACCTGGGAGTGTTGCCCCGAAGCCTTTACTTCCGCCTTTACGAGGACTCGCTAGTGTGGAGCCTTTATTTGATTTCCGGGCGGCCTGAATTTTCACTGAGCCTTTTGCTACTCACGGTAGTCCTGGGCGGGCTGCAGCTCGCGGGAAAGAGTTCACGAGGGATAAGAGTGGCGTTGTGGCTGCTCGTCCTCTCAGTGCAGCACCGAAATCCTTTCTTGATGGATAGTGCCGACGATCTTTTACGCCTGTTGCTGTTCTGGGATATGTTTCTTCCTCAGCAGCAGAGCCGAGGAGGCCTGCAGTCCAGCCTGGCCACTGTCGGACTACAGATTCAGTTGAGCTTGAGTTTGGCCGGGATTTCTTGGGCATGCTGGACCGGCTGGACTCAGTCGGCAGTGTGGAGTCTGAACGAGCGGGCCTTCTGGACCCCCTGGTTCGGAGCGATGGTGGCCGGGTATCTGGCCCTTCTGATAGCGGCGGTGTGGCTGCGGCCGATTCGAAGGTCTATCTTGATTTGTGGGGTTCCGGTGCTGGCCTGGTGGGCGGTCACTCTTCACCCTTGGATGCCTCTGGTGGTGGCTGTTGGAGTCTCAGCTTTTTGGGGCAAGGGCGAAGCTGAGATAGAGTTTAGTAGCGGGAAGCGATGGCAGTCCCTCGGATACCTCACCATTGGCTTGTTCATCATTCTACAGGCGGTACCGGTCATTGCCGAGGCCGCTCGAGCGACCGCCTGGAGCGCCGGTCTGCAGCAGTCCTGGAACAGGGTTTATCCTCTTGCCAGCACCACCGTCGTGGAGCTTACCGCGAGCGAGTCCGGTACCGGCAACGCGGTCTGGTCCATCGGAGTCGACTCGGACCGGAGGGCCAGGATTTGGGTGCAAGAGGTGGCCGAACAAGAGGCCCTGACCGAGTGGCTTTCCGATTCCCTGGAATATCGATTCACCGGACTGACGGCACCGAAGATCTCTATGAAGCAAACCGAATTATTACCCGATCACACGCTGGGGCGCATCGAGGTGAGGCTGCTCACGGACACTCCGGTTTGGAGTTTGACCCGAGGACGACTCGACCTATGAGAAGGTTACTCTTGTTTACAATTTTCCTGTTGGGGGGCTGTCAGAATTCGGAAACCTTGATGCAACGGGGCACCCTGGCCTACCTGCGAGGCGATTCTGAACAGGCCGCTCGCCACTTTCAAGAGGCCTCGAACTCTCCGCAGACTCGCCCCGCAGCCTTTTACAATCTGGGCAGGCTCTCTCTGGAAGCACGAGACGGCAGCACTGCTGCGGGGTTCCTGGAACAGGCAGAAGGCCCTTTGATCCGGGTTTATCGGGCGCGAGCTTTCCGTTTGCTGGGAGAGACCGAGAAAGCCCGTGATGCGCTGACCGGGCTCTCTCCCGAGTTGCCGGAGGTTAGGCTGGAATCCGCCCTTTTTCACTCCGCCCAGGGAGACCAGGAGGAAGCGATTCGTCTGCTGGGGAGTCTTCGCTCAGAGCCGGAGTTTTATGAGAGAGCCGCTCTGGAAGCAGCGCGCCTGAAGGCCTCCTCCGGCGACCGGCAGGGGGCGATTTCAGACCTTGAGATACTGGTAGTGAAAAGACCTCAACGGCTCAATACTTTCGGTTTGCTGGGAGATTATCTCCTGAAGCTCAAGGATTACGAGGCTGCCGAATCCCGCTTTCGAAAGGTGCTCCGGTACGCTCCTGCCTACTATCCGGCCACTCTGGGTCTGGGAGAGGCGCTGGAGGGGCAAGGGCGGCGAACAGAGGCTGCAGAGCGCTATCAGGAGCTGCTCCAGCGATTGGGCCCCACCCACGACGCGGGCAAGGAGGCTCTACGCAGACTGGACGGTCTCAAGGTTCCTCGTTGATTGCCGTCTGAGCGGCCTGGGCGCTATACTTGTCCAGTACGCTTTGTAGCATGCCGGCTTCGATGGGCTTGGTGAGGAAGTCGTCCATTCCGGCCTCCAGGCAAGCTTCCCGTTGGGTCTCTTCAGAAAAAGCGGTTAGAGCGACGATGGTGGGTCCATTGGAATGAGTGCTCCTGATCCGCCGGGTCGCCTCCAAACCGTCCAGGTCAGGCATCTGGCAGTCCATCAAGACCAGATCGAACGCCTTCTCGGCCACCGAACGCACGGCCTCTTCTCCACCGCTGGCAAGCTGAGGCTTGTGTCCCATCTTTTCTAGCTGCAGGCTCAAGACCCGCCGGTTGATGGGGTTGTCGTCGACCACCAGCACGTCCAGCGGTTTACGCAGCTTCGATTCGGCGTCCTGAATCGTCTGGGTCTCGTAGGCGTCCGGGTCCACTTCGCCGGCCGGCATCCAGCAGCGGAAGGTGGTCCCTTCTCCCAGGGTGCTCTGGACCTCGATGCTTCCCCCCATGAGGTTAAGCAGTTCTCGGCATAGATGTAGTCCGAGCCCGGTGCCCTTCTGGTCGTTGGTGGTCAGTTCGTTGTTCAACTGACTGAAGGGGCGGAAAAGTCGGAGCACGTCCTTTTTGGCAATACCCACACCTGTATCCTGGATTTCAAAACAGAACTGATATCGCTCCGCCTCGCGGGCTGCCGTCACCCGCAGAGTGACCCGACCATTCCGGGTAAATTTGACGGCGTTGCCCAAAAGATTGATCAGTACTTGCCGCAGCCTCTGGCCGTCGACCACTACTCTTTCCGGGATTTGGTCATCCCAATCGAAGACCAACTCCACTCCTTTGCCGTGGGCTGGGCCTCGTACCACTTCCAGAGCCTGGGAGAAAAGCTCCTGAATTTTGTGAGGCAGAAGGTTCAGATCCATCTTTCCGGCGTTGATCTTGGAGATGTCCAGGACGTCGCCCACCAGATCCATGAGCGCCTTGCCGCAGGCCCCGATCGATTCCAGGTATTCCTTCTGCTGTTCGTTGAGGTCGGTATCGTAGAGGAGGTCCGACATTCCCAGAATCCCGTTGAGCGGGGTTCGCAGTTCATGGTTGAGATTGCTGAAGAAACGAGTCTTGGCTTTGTCCTGTTCTTCCAGATCGCGGGCCCGCTCGATCTCATGAAAGAGTGCCAATTCCTGGGCCCTTCTGGCCTTGGCCTGAACGATGGCCAGGCTGTAAAGAGCCAGCGTCAGCAAGAGCCCGGTGAGGGCCACCAGCGGGACCTGGTAGTAGGACGAACTCGCCTGAAAGTTCGGCAAGGTCCAGTAAGTGATCGTCCAGTTGCCTCCGGGCACGGCGATGACTCTGGTCTGGCGGTAATGGGTTTCTGGTTGTTCCTCGTAGCCGGTCTGAGCCAGGAGTCGTCCGCCCGAGTTGCTCGGACCGGATAGGATCTGGAAGCCGATCTGTTGCTCCGTCGGACCCCGGCGCAACTGTTCGATAAAGCCATCCAGGTAAAAGCCGGCCCCCACGAATCCATAGATCAAGTGGGATCGCTGATTGTTGGGGAGCAGCTCCGCACCGCTGTAGTAAGTGGGCGCATAGAGGAGGATCGCCCCCCGCTCCAGGCCCAGGTTTTCATCCGACTGGAGCACCAGGCGGTCGGTTGTGGCCGCCCGTCCGGTGGCTGCCGCGATTTGCATGGCTTCGAAGCGAACCGGATCGGTGGCGGGGTTGAAACCCATCACCAGGAGTTGCTCGGGAGAGGACGGCTCTACCTGGGTCACCGCATAAAGCGCCTCGCTTTCCGGCGGGGCCTCGGGATGAATCTTAAAGTCGGGAAACCTCTTCCGGTGCTTTTCTTCGAAAGCTTTCTGATCGGAGAGGGCAACCTTCTGTACGAAGACCAATCCGGCCAGGCCGTCGTTGCGGCCGCCCCAATCGGCGGCCAGCCGGAATTTGCGGAACTGTTCGGGGGTGATGTCGAGGTCGTTGGCCTGCACCAGTCCCACCGCAGCCCACACGACCCCCAGGTAAAGATCCAGCCGATCTTTCAGGTTTTCTTCGACCGAAGCGATCGCTAGCTCAAACCTCAGACGGTCGCGCTCGATCACGTTTTGGCGAGCCCCCCAGGCTCCCAGCGTGGTCAAGAGCAAGCCTATCAAAAGCACCAGCAATGGTGCCCGATCCTCAAGTCGATTTCTTCGTCGATTCGGATTCATTCTTAACTTGGGAGCGATTTGCTTGAATAACTCAGTTTTACCCGTTTCGAGGACTTTTCACGCAAACTCAAGTGTTCCATCATCTCCTTGCTTTTGAGGGAATATCGTCTCGAGGAACAAACGACCTGTCACAGTGAGCCAAAACGAGTTTGATCTGGGAGAGTTTTTGAGCCG
>Ga0172382_10004744_pt1 | contig 20665 bp, 24 predicted proteins | sample Leawel138RmetaG_FD_122245 | JGI IMG/M metagenome (GOLD analysis project Ga0172382, IMG submission 122245) | Leachate microbial communities from a municipal landfill in Southern Ontario, Canada - Leachate well 138R metaG | ecosystem: Engineered > Solid waste > Landfill > Unclassified | place... | reverse complement strand
GGTTGCGATATCGCGAGTAATTTCAAGGTGTTGGAACTGATCTTCACCAACAGGAATATGCTTTGCGTTGTAAAGAAGAATGTCAGCAGCCATGAGGACGGGGTAGTTGAAGAGTCCTACGGTAACGCTCTCGTTATGTTCTGATGACTTTTCTTTAAACTGGGTCATGCGGTTCATTTCACCAAAATAGGTGAAACAATCGAGAATCCAGGTGAGTTCACTGTGTGCAGAAATGTAACTTTGTCGGTAAATGAACGTATTTGGGTCGTCGATATCAAGCCCGGCAGCAATAAAGTACTTAATATTATTGAGAGTATTTCGGTAAAGCGTTGCGTGGTCGATGGGGGTGGTGAAGCTGTGGAGGTCGGGGACGAACATATTAATTTGATGATCGCCGCTGTATTTTTTTTGCATTTCAATCATCGGCAAGAATGCACCGAGGTAATTACCGAGCGTTGGCTCTTCATTTGAGCGAATGCCAGTTAAGATAACAGGTTTAGTCATGAGGTAAGTATAGCGCATTCGCGCCTCTGATGAAACGGGGTATGTCAGCGTGTTACGAGAAGAGTGGTTTTTCTTTATTAAAAATGGCATAATAAACCTAATGTTTAAAAAATATATACAAGCTAAATTAGAGCGTTCAGTTAAGAAGTATTTTAAAAAGCACCCAGAGGTAAAACTCATTGCGGTGGTAGGAAGTGTTGGAAAAACCACGACAAAAGTAGCCATCGGGACGGTGCTTGCCGAGCGATTCCGTATTGGCCTTAACGAAGGTAACCATAATTCCGAGCTGAGTGCGCCGCTTGCAATTTTAGGGATTGAGTTCCCTGAGAATATTCGCAGTATCAAGCAGTGGCTTACAGTTTTTAAGGCGGTAAAGAAACGTATTCAATGGCCAAGTGGTGTCGATGTGATTATTCAGGAGCTTGGCACGGACGGAGTTGGGCAGATTCCTCATTTTGGTACCTACCTAAATCCTGACATAACGGTCGTGACTTCAGTTGCGCCCGAGCATATGGAATTCTTCAAAACGATGGATGCGGTAGCGGCAGAAGAACTTTCAGCGGTTGCTTTCAGTAAATCGGCGCTCATTAACCGCGACGACGTAGCAGGCGTGTACGCGCAGCATATTACGAACCCGAATATTAATACCTATGGCAGTACCGATGTCGCTGAATATCGTTTCAGTAGCGAAGACCAGACATTTGAGAACGGCTTTACAGGTCATTTTATTGCACCTGAATTTCCAAACCCTGTCCCAACAACGCTTCATGTATTGGGTGAGCATAGCACTCGTGCTGCGGCTGCGGCGGGCGCGATAGGGGCGAAGCTTGGGCTTACCCCTGAGGAAATCGCCAACGGTATGGGAAAAATTCGCCCTGTTAACGGACGCATGAATATGCTTCGGGGAACTGATAACACATGGATTCTTGACGACTCGTATAATGCGAGTCCAACAGCGGTCGCTTCGGCCCTTCGTACGCTTTACCAAATGAATGTTCCGCAGCGCATTGCAGTACTAGGCACGATGAACGAACTTGGCGCGATGTCGAAAGAGGCGCATGAGTATGTTGGGCAACTCTGTGATGGAAGTCATCTATCGTACGTTATTACGGTTGGTGCTGAGGCTGAGGCGTATATTACAAAGCCAGCACAAACGAACGGCTGCCAGGTGTTGAACGCGAAGAATGCAATTGAAGCGGGCGGTTTGGTGAATAAGTATCTTGAACCGGGCGGTGTGGCGCTCTTTAAGGGGTCGCAGGGCGGTATTTACCTCGAAGAGGGGATAAAGGTAGTTCTCCACTCAACCGAGGATGAAGTAAAGTTGGTACGCCAATCGCCGGAATGGCTGGAAAAGAAGCGCGCTTTCTTTTCTGAGTAGTAGTGAAACACCTCTCAACGCCGCTTTTTGTGGTATACTTACTCTGATATGAGGCGATACAATCCAACAGAAATTGAACCTAAATGGCAACGCATTTGGGAAGAAACACAGGCATCAAAAGCCGTCGATAACGACACCCGACCAAAAACCTATGTGTCGGCAATGTTCCCGTACCCGAGTGGCGCCGGAATGCACACTGGGCACGCTTTTGAGCATTCAATTGTTGATGCAATTGCACGCTTCCACCGTCAACATGGCAATAATGTAATGAACCCAATGGGCTGGGATGCCTTTGGCTTGCCGACGGAAAACTACGCGATTAAGACGGGCATTTCGCCTATTCAAGCAACCGAAACGTTTATTGAAAACTTCAAACACCAAATTAAGCGCCTTGGCTCGAGTATCGATTGGGAACGCGAAATTAACACCAGCGATCCTGAATATTACAAATGGACGCAGTGGATTTTTACCGAATTTTACAAGCGCGGTCTGGCGTATCAGAAAGAGGCTTTGCAGTGGTGGTGCCCGGTTGACAAGACGGTTCTTGCGAACGAGCAGGTTGAGGCGGGGCATTGTTGGCGCTGTGGTACGTTGGTTGAAAAGAAATCAATGAAGCAGTGGTTTTTCAAGATTACCGATTACGCCGATGAGCTCCTCGAGGAAATCGACGGGCTTGATTGGCCACAGAAAATTAAAACCGCGCAAACAAATTGGATTGGCCGTTCAGTAGGGGCGGAAATTCAATTTAAACTTGAAGAGGGCGATGGCACCATTACGGTATTTTCAACGCGTCCTGATACTATTTTTGGTGCAACCTTTGTCGTACTTGCCCCAGAGCATCCGCTTGCGCGCTCACTTGCGAAGGGTGACTTTAAAGACGCAACCGAAACGTATATCAAAGAAGCGGTGAAGAAGTCTGAAATTGAACGTACGAACGATACAAAAGAGAAGACGGGTGTATTTACTGGCTCATATACGTTGAACCCAGTGTCGGGCGAAAAAGTTCCTATTTGGGTCGCTGACTATGTTCTTGGCGGGTACGGTACTGGTGCGGTAATGGCAGTGCCTGCGCACGACGAACGCGACTTTGCTTTTGCCGAGAAGTTCAAGCTCCCTATCGTTGAAGTGGTTGAAAGGCCGGCTGATAGCGCCGAGCGGGTCTTCCACGGCGAGGGTCCGCTGATTAATTCGGGTGAATTTGACGGCATGATGGCAAGCGATGCTCGCGAAAAGATTGTGGCGTGGCTTGAAGAGCATACGCTTGGCCAAGCAAAAACAACCTACAAAATGCGCGACTGGCTTATTAGTCGCCAACGTTATTGGGGCGCGCCTATTCCAATTATTCACTGTGAAGAGCACGGGGCGGTACCCGTGCCTGAAGATCAACTTCCGGTCATACTCCCTGAGGTTGAGGACTTCGCACCAAAGGGCGACGGTCAGTCAACCCTTGCTCATGCAACTGATTGGGTGCATACGACCTGCCCTGAATGCGGTAAGCCTGCACTTCGCGAAACCGATACGATGGACGGCTACGCGTGTTCAAGCTGGTATCTTCTTCGATACGGCGATCCACACAATGCAGAGCGTGCCTGGAATCCTGAAATTATTAACTATTGGAACCCGCTTGATTTCTACGTTGGGGGCGACCACGCAGTGGCGCACCTGCTGTACGTTCGGTTTTGGGCGCATGTCTTTAACGATATGGGCTTAACGAACTTCAAAGAGCCAGTGAAGAAGCTTGTCTATCACGGGTATATTAACGCCGAAGATGGCACGAAGATGAGTAAGAGTAAGGGAAATGTTATTGATCCGCTCGAAGTCATCAACCAAGGGTATGGCGCTGACGCCCTGCGTACCTACCTGCTCTTTATGGGGCCAATTGAGCTTGATGCAAACTGGGATTCACGAGGCATCGCTGGGATTTATCGCTTCCTTAACCGCATCTGGACCCTTACGCAGCAGTACCTTGAGGCGCCAAAAGAGGCGATCAAGAATGACGATGCTGTACAAGTTGCACAGCACAAGACGATTCGTAAGGTGACCGATGACATTCGCCGTTTGAACTTCAACACGGCAATTGCTGCGCTCATGGAATATGTTAACGACCTCTATAAATTTAAGGTTGATGGTTTTTCTGAGGCTGCTTGGGGCGATGCACTTCGCGCGCTGGTACAAATGATTGAACCGTTTGCGCCACATATGGCGAATGAACTTTGGGAGCAACTTGGGCAAGAAGGCTTAGTGCAAGATGCACACTGGCCGCAGTGGGATGAGGCGCGTATTGTCGACGAGGTGCTTACCATTGCTGTTCAGGTGAATGGAAAGCTCCGCGGCGAAATTTCCGTAGCGAAAGACGAAGATCCTGAAGCTATAAAAACAAAAGCGCTTGAACACGAGAACGTGCAGCGCTTTGTCGACGGTGAGCCAAAGAAGGTGATTTACGTACCAGGCCGGCTCGTGAGCGTCGTCGTATAGATTATTTCTTTACTTTAACCGGAATGGTGATTGACTCGCCAGCCTGAAGCCCGTCGCTGAGGACGTCGATATTTGCAGGGTCGGCGACGATATGGTCAATGGCATCACGTGTGTCGATTGAGCCGATACCTTCAATCTGTTCAGCGGCGTCATAAAGACCGTCGCCAGGCTGAGCGGTGTAGGTAGTGGTTTCCTCTGAGAATTCAGGGGCTTTAAATGTTTCATGAAGTACCGCACCACCACCGATAAGAAGGCCGGCGCTCAGTGCGCCACTAAGGAGTTTCTTCCCAATCTTCTTGCTTCGCTCTTGTTTCTGGGCAGGTACTGAAGGGTCCTGTTCACTCCATTCAGGGGGAAGGGCTACTTCTGCAGGGCGGGTTGTTGCACGCTCGGCAGGGGTGAGGTCGACAATACGCTGCGCGGCCTGCATTGCTTCAACTTCCTTGAAGTGGTCGTCAAATGATGCGTTGGTTTCGTTATCTTGATTGGTTGGTGCTGGTGTGTATGTTTCTGTCATATTAGCAACATAATACCATAAGCGTAATAAAAAGTCAATGCTTATCTTCGTGGGCTGATGAGGTTTCTCGGGGCTGCGTTGTGTTTTTCTCTTGAGTAAACCGATGAAAAATAGTATAATCAGGTCTAAGAGTTTAATAACACCTAGGAAAAGGAGCACTTTGAATGGCACAGCCAAAGAAACATAGTAGCCCGCGAAAGACGGGTCTCCGTCGAAGTCACCTGCGTTTGGAACTTGCTCGTCGTGTGAACGGCAAGTCACCGGTAAAGGCTACAACGACACGTCGCGAAACTGGTAAGGCGCTTGCTAAATAGCAGCGCTTTTCGCATTTTTACGTCACGTATGACGTATACTATTTAAAGATACATTTACAATAATAAAAGAGAACTAACGCATTATGGCATCTAATCGTCATCTCGGTCGCATCGTCGCCCTTCAAACGTTGTACGAATTTGAATTTCGTGCCGAATCTCACGATGACTCTGCTGACGTACGTGAAATTTTGTCGCGCAACCTTGAGCGCTACGAAACCGCGATAGACGATACTCAGTTTGTTGAGACCCTTGTTGATGGCGTGCTGAAAGAACAGCAGGACATTGACGCAAAAATTCAACCTATCGCCCCTGATTGGCCTATTGAGCAAATTGCTCGGGTTGATCGTACGATTCTTCGTATCGGCGTGTATGAATTACTACATCAGGCGGAGGTTGTTCCACCGAAAGTGGCAATCAACGAAGCAGTAGAGCTTGCTAAAGCGTTTGGTTCGGATAACTCGAGCAAGTTTGTGAACGGAGTTCTTGGAACTGCGTATCGCACCCTTGTAGAGGGAGCCGAAAATGGCGACACCACAGTTCGATAAGTTTAAGAAATACTTTTCGCGCAAAAAACCATCTATTCAAGAAATTGTCCGTGAACCGACTGCTGGCGGTATTGTTTTTCGTCATGGAGAAAAGGGCGTAGAGATCCTTCTTATTCAAGACGCTAAAGATCGCTGGACAATCCCTAAGGGGCATATTGAAGAGGGTGAAACTGCGCAGCAAACCGCCCGCCGAGAAATTGGTGAAGAGGCGGGGCTTCACGAGGTTGATATGCTCGGGTGGCTTGGTAAAATCCACTTCCGGTATCGCCGTATTGATAAGCTTGTCCTTATGACCACGCAAATTTACCTCGTACGGGCGAAGGGTGACACCAACGCGATCAAGAAGGAAGAATGGATGAATGGCATCCAGTGGTTTAACTTCCACGATGCGCTCGATGCAATCGAGTACGAAGACATCGGAAAATTAATGCTTCTCGCGATGAAGCGGATACGACAGGAGAACTTATAATGAGTGGAATGCAAACGGCTCCGTACCAACAGTTTGCGCGTGAAACATTAGGGTTTGAATTTAGTGATATCGATCTTTTGGTGACGGCCTTGACCCACCGAAGTTATGTCAACGAGCACCGTAAGAGTGTCAGTGAGCATAACGAGCGGCTTGAGTTCTTGGGCGATGCGGTACTCGAACTTGTTGTGACTGATTTTCTGTTTCGTAACTACGACGAAGCCGAGGGTATCCTAACAAGTTGGCGTGCGGCACTCGTGCGAACGGAAAGTATTGGTGCGGCGGGGCAACTCCTTGGCTATGAGCCATTGGTGCGTATGAGTCGGGGCGAAAAACACGGCAGTGAACGGGCACGTCTGCAGATTTTGGCAAATGCCTTCGAAGCGGTGATCGGTGCGATTTACCTCGAGCGCGGGTATGACGATGCGGCGGCATTTATTATGAAGCACATTGCGACCAAGCTTGATACGATTCTGAAAGAAGGTTCATGGCGCGACCCGAAATCACATCTTCAAGAGGTGATGCAGCGGGTTGATGGCGTGACGCCACGGTACGTAGTCATTGAAGAAGTCGGGCCGGATCACGACAAGGTATTCACCCTTGGGGTATATGCGAGTGACCGCTTGGTGAGCAAGGGTGTCGGCCCAAGCAAGCAGGCGGCGCAGCAAGAGGCGGCAAAAGCGGCCTTGAAAACCTATAACGGTTGACTTACAGAGAGAAACCGTGTAAAATAACCAGAGAATTTAAAAACAATCTATTCGTTAATAGACTAAAGAGTTAAAGGAAAGTTTTACTATATGCTCGCAATTCGTTTGCAACGCGTTGGACGTGTCGGTTACCCAACCTACCGCCTCGCAGTTCAAGAAGCACAGCGCCACCCGTCAAGCGGTCGTGTTGTTGCGTACGTAGGCAACTACAACCCACACACTAAAGATGCTCATGTTCAAGTTGAACTTGCACAGAAGTACCTCGATAACGGCGCACAGCCAACGCCACGAGTTGTTAAGCTCCTCAAAGACGCTGGCGTAAAGCTTCCAAAGTGGGTGAAAGAAGCTGACACGAGCAAGCAAAAAGCACTCCGTAACCCTGAAAAGCTTCGCAAGAACCAGCCAAAAGAAGAAGTAGCTGAAGAAGCGCCAGCAGAAGAAACCCCTGCTGAAGAAGCCGCTGAAAGCGCAGAATAGTCTTCCACAAAACACCTTCGGTATCCACGAGGGTGTTTTTTATTTTAACGTGATTATGGTTATGGCTTTAGGCGCGGCGTGCTACAATAAGGACACGATACTTTGACAGGAGACCGGAGGAGGGCATATGTCGACCATAGACCAGCAGTTCATAGAATATATCGTAAAATCAGTCGTTGGGAGCCCCGACGATGTGGTTGTCGATCGCATTATCGATGAAAAGGGTGTGCTTTTGACGCTCACTGTTAATCCGGATGATTTAGGCCGCGTTATCGGAAAGCGTGGGGTAACCGCGCAGAGTCTTCGTACATTGCTTCGTGCTTTGGGAACAAAAAACGATGCACGCTACAACTTGAAAATTGTTAATAACGACGGCCAAACTGGCGCAGTTGTTTCAAGCGATGACGCTGAAACCGACGAAGTTATCGAGGCTGTGGAAACTTCTACAGAGGAACCTGTGGACAACACCTCAGACTACACAAAAAAGACCCGCGAAGAGCTTGCGGAACTCGATGATCTTGATATATAATCACAAGCAGTTCAACACACAACTTTGAACTGCGAGAAAGCTCGAATTGCGAGCAACAAATCACCACATTTGTTGAGAGCTTATGTGTAAAAAAGACGCCCCTGAAATGGAGCGTCTTTTTAATTGTCGAAATAAAGGTTCTAAAAGAAAAGAGTCCCGAGGGAGTTCGCAGCGCAGGTGCACGCAAACTCCCTCGGGGGCGCTCTGGGGTCAGAGCTGCAGGGTGCCGATGCCGACGGAGTCGGATGACATCATGCGAACCAGCACGAAGTAGTCGATCACGAGGTGGGCTTCCTCGTAGCTGCAGCCGAAGCGCTTGGCGAGTCGATCTATCATGGCGTCGTCGTGACGGTTGAGGATCATGTCGCTGACGTGGGCGTGCAGGAGGTGCTTGCTGGCAAGCTCCTCGTTGGCGATCTGCTTGACGCGTTCCGGTGCCTTGTCCATCCGATCGCGGATGTGCTGGTACTGGCGTCGCGTGTTCAGCTTGGCCTCGGACTTCGTGATGGGGGTAGCGGTGTCGCTCGCGGGTTCGTCGCTGAACTCGAGGGCGGCCTCGCGCTGAACATCGATTGCAATACTCATAATGACTCCTTTGTGGTAGACGAGCGGGCAAGTCGATTATCGTACATTATAGCACATATAGACAAAAATGTCAATGTAGCGTACACTGGTAAGGATGATAAAAGTGCAAGTAGTTACCCTTTTTCCAGAAATGTTTGAAGGGGTTCTCAATAACTCGATGATGTGGAAAGCGCAGAAAGAAGGCGCTGTTTCTTTTGACCTTATTAACCTCCGCGAATATGGCGTGGGCCCGCGTCAACAGGTAGACGATACCCCGTACGGGGGTGGTGATGGGATGCTTTTGAAGCCCGAACCACTCTTTGCAGCGATTGAAGCGGCAAAGGCGAATGACCCAACGGCGAAGGTACTCCTCATGACGCCACGTGGGCAGCGCTGGAAGCAGGCAACGGCGCAACAGTACGCCGACGCACAACACGGCTATATCTTCGTGTGTGGACGCTACGAAGGCTATGACGAGCGTATTGTTTCGTTGATTGACGAGCAACTAAGTGTGGGTGATTACGTACTGACGGGCGGTGAATTGCCAGCGATGACGATTATCGATAGTATTGTTCGGCTTATACCAGGGGTGCTTGGTGGTGCGCAGAGCGCTGAGATTGAAAGCTTTTCGGATGGCGAGACACTTGAATATCCCCAGTACACCAAACCTGCTGAATACCGTGGTATGGCGGTGCCGGAGGTACTTCTCAGTGGAAACCATGCAGCGATAGCAAAATGGCGTGAAGACCATTCGTTTCGCGCCGATGCATAAGAGGTGAGTGCTTGCGTGTGACGCTGCTACTGCGCAGCGTCGTAGCGATCTGCCCAGATGTCAGTACAGCCCGTGCTGGTGTCGCCAACTGAAATGATGCGCACACCAGTGTCCCAGTCGTAATAAGCAATTTGCACCCCAGAGCCTTCACCACATGAAGTTACACGGAGCGTGTCTTTACCGTTCGACTTATTAGGGGTGTTTTGTGTGAGCGCAACACTTCCTGGTTCAAGGTAGTACGATGCACTCGGGTCGGAGGTGAGCTGCGCGAGTGAAATTGGGTACTTACCAGTTTCTGCTGCGTATAGCTCGCTTTTCTTTTGCACCATCGCGGCAGTAGAGGTTGCTTGTGATGATTTTGCCCGTTCGGAAATGCCATTGTAGCTGACGATTGAAACTGCCATAAGCGCCGGAAAGATAAGAAGCCCGATGCCGTTAAGGATGATACCGGCAAGTGCAAGGCCGTTAGTGTACCCAGCATTCTTTGATTTTACGAAACCAATAATACTGAGGATGATACCGACAATTTGCGTGAAGGTGAAGGCGAGGACAAACCCGGCAATACCGAGGCCTTTACCAGGATCGACAGGGGCTTGTTGCGGTGGAGTTGATTGATATCCATTGTGCGACCCTTGTGGCGCGAGGGGCGGCGTTGGGAGTGTTGGCGGGGTTGGCTCGGGGTGTTCCATGCAATTCCTTTGGGTTGAGTTTCTATTGATTATGGTACGGGAAATGGCGACAGAAAGCTATATAAAAAGAAAACCCGCCTTTTCAGACGGGAATCCTTTTGTTGTGGTGGATATCGTATAGCGTTGGCTACAACAAATAGAAAATTTTTTTTGAACTTTCTTTGGAGTTTTTGTTTTTGTAACTTTCGCTTATAGCTACTGTAGCGAATCTAAAATAAAAGCGCAAGCATATTTATTAAAAAAGTAAAAAATGACAACAGTTTGCACGAGATTATTAAATGCGGGTATACTAACAGTATGGTTTTATTTGCAAAAGCAGCGCTCCCACGACACCTTTTGGAAGGAAAAGGTCGCATTTTTCCGATAGTACTCGTTGGCATTATCGTGGGAAGTATGCTGGCGCAATTATTTACTTTTGATGAGTTTATTGTTCTTTATGCAGAGAGCGGGAGCGCATTTTTATCGGTTTTTCCTTCGATTATTGTGGTGCTTGAGCTTTTGAGCCTCCCGTTCTTATTGCAGATGGCGTTAAGTCCAGCTTTTCGCTGGTTGAGCATGGTAAGTGGGTGGGCTACCGTTGTACTCTGGGCGGTGGCAATGGCGCTTCTTGCAAATATACCTGAGGCAAACCCTTCAGTCGGGTTCTTTGGTACGGTCATTGATACACCGCTTTCAATATGGTCTGGGCTGGCACTAGGGCTTGTAGGGGTGTTGGTGGCGTACACGAGTAATCTCCTCTGGCCACTTCGTGGAGCGCATCGTAAAATGGCTCGAAAAAAAGAGCGTTGAGAAAAGCCCTCGCTGGGGGTATTATGAGTGAAATAGGAGAGATGTATGAAGATATTGACCCAAATAGAACGAGCGATTCTTCAATGGTTTAAAGGTGTTCCGCACTTACCGGCGAATGCACAGAAATGGCTCGGCACAAACGTATGGTGGATCGCTGCTGCTGGTGCGGTACTTTCAGGACTGGCAATACTTGGTTTTCTAGGGGTACTTTTTAGTGGCCTTTCAGCGCTGGGAAGCCCTTTTGTGTCGTACTATGCTTCAAAAACATTTGTTGTGTGGTCGATTATTACAAGCCTTGTATCGTTGGTGTTCGTGGCGCTTATGTGTCTCGTGTTAGCGTTTAGCGTTACTCCACTCCGGGAGAAGCAAAAGAAAGGTTGGGTGCTCCTTTTCGGCGCTTGGCTTATTGGGGCGGTATCGATTGCGGTGACGGCAATATTAACCCTTAATGTATTTAGTTTTATTACAGATATTATTTTTGGGGCATTAGTCGTGGCAGTGAGTGGGTACTTTGTATTCGAGATTCATAATCAGTTTGCTCACGTGACGCGTTCAAAAGGCGTAAAAGCCGAAGAAGCGAAAAAAGAAAAGAAGTAAAAACAATCGACCTTGAGCAATCACCTCTAGTGCGGTATAATATTTCGGTACTACCCGCACAGTACTAGGGTGTCGCCAAGTGGTAAGGCACCAGGTTTTGGTCCTGGCATTCGGGGGTTCGAATCCCTCCACCCTAGCCAAGCAAAGTCCCGTCCGTAAGGGCGGGTTTTTGCTGGGCTGAATATTCAAAATTTATGAGAGACGCGGGTGACTCGCGATACTATCCAATAATTTGCTATAGTAAAACTATGAAAATAGCACAGAAATTTGGAGTTCGAAAGGTATTTCGTCGAACGCATGACCCAATTTGGCATTTGCAATTAGGTATTTTAGCGGTAATTGGTTTGCAGCTGCTTACGAATGATTCTTTTCTTCCGTACAATAAGTTTGTCATTATGGGGTTTGAGCTTGCGCTTCTCGTGGTGCTCGGCGTATTAACAAGCGAGGGGTATTCAAGTGTCTCAAGACTTCGTCGTACGGTCGCAATTATTCTCATCGCAATTGTAACGGCAATTAATATTTTCTCGTTAGTATTCCTTATTCGAGCGCTGTTTATGCAAGATATTACGCACCTTGCCGGTGAGCAGCTTCTTATTAATGCGGTAACCATTTATATCACGAATATCTTTATGTTCACGCTATGGTACTGGGAGATGGACGGTGGTGGGCCTGATCGTCGAGTGGCGCGGCTGAAGAAGCGTGATTTTGTTTTCCCTCAGATGATACACTCTCGACTTGCAGACGACACGTGGCAGCCGGGTTTTGTGGATTACCTATACCTTTCGACAACAAACGTGACGAACTTTGCTTCGGCTGACACTATTCCAGTTTCACACCGAGCGAAGCTTTTGATGATGACGCAGGCAATCGCGGCACTTTTGACGGTTGTGTTGGTCGCAGCCCGAGCAATCGGCATACTGCAGTAATAATAAGGAGCTGGCGAGGATGACCCTTCGAGCGAATATTGGCGAATTCTTTCATCGATATCTGCGGATGCCGTATGTTCTTCATACGGTTGAATTTCAATCGCCGAAGCGGCCGCGTGCGACATATGTTTTCCTCCACGGTATCGGGAATTCTTTACAGGCGTGGAGTGCAGTTATTGAAAAACTCCCGCCCGATGTCCGCATTATAGGGGTTGACCTGCTTGGGTTTGGAAAGTCGCCAAAACCACGCTGGGCGGTATACGACGCAAAAACGCAGGCGCGCTCGGTGGGGGCGACGTTATTTTCAAAGCGTCTCGTGCAGCAACCAATACTAGTTGGGCATTCAATGGGCGCACTGGTCGCAATTGAGGTTGCGCGGCGGTATCGCCTGATACCAAAGGAACTTGTACTCTGCAGCCCTCCATTCTACGCGCCTTCATCTATAACCGATAGTAAAACGTGGCGCACGAAAGATGATGTTCTGAAGAATATTTACCATATTGCCAGGCGTCACCCCGAGCAACTGGAAAAGCTTTCACCGCTTGCAGTACGGCTTGGCTTAGCGAACAAGGAACTTTCGATTACGAAAGAGAACGTCGAGGCGTATACCGCAGCACTTGAGGCGTGTATTATTAACCAGAATTCGTTACATGACGCTGCTCTTTTGCAACTCCCTATTACGATTTTTTATGGATTATTCGACCCCGTTGTGGTGAAGAAGCATATTGTCGGCTTGACGAAGGGTTCGCCTTTTATTACGACGAAGCGATTGAACGCAGGCCACGAAGTGATGGGGAGTTACGCAACAGCTGTGGCTCGATTTTTAAACCAGGAGTAGTCTGTCTCGGGAGGGTAATAATAAACTTTGTTCCGCTTGCCGTAACTTCATGCGCAATCGTTCCGCCGAGTTGCGATTCGACAAGATGCTTGGCAATAAAAAGCCCGACACCAAGCCCGGCCGGCTTTGTGCTGGTTATAGGCTGAAAGAGTTTCTGGCGAAGATCAAGGGGGATGCCCGGCCCGGTATCGGTGACGGTGATAATGCAGATATCGCTCTTAATTTTTGTTTGAAGGGTGACGGTCGGGTTTTTATGGGGGTGATTTGAACAAGCGTCGAGCGCATTCCTTGTGAGTACCGTGATAATTTGCATGAGCGCAAGGGGGTTCCCTGTGAGTGGGAATGAGTTGCCGCCAACAGGTTGGCTTCGGATAAGCCGAACTTTTCGACGGGTGAAGTGTGGTCGGAGGTCTTTGATGCTTTGGTTTGTGACCGAAAGTACATCAAACTTTTCACTGGTGTGGTAAGAGCTGAGCCTTCGACGTGTTTGGGTCACCATCGCGTTAATGTGACTGATGCTTTCTTTAGCATTTGCAATGGCGTGTGAGTTTTTGTGCTGCTGGTGGATGTCGTTGATATCGAGGTTAAGGACGCTGAGGTGGTTAGAGAGTTCGTGGAGCGTTGCGGCAGTCGATTGCCCGAGCACTGCAAACTTATGAAGCTGATGGATTTGCCTTATTTGCTCTTCGCGAAGTGTTGAAGATTTTTGTTCGAGTTTTTCGGCAAGTATTTTCCGGCTGGCACGGAGCGTGTTTTCGGCTTGGTGCGCGCGGGCAAGGGTACGCACCTGCAGGGTGACGACAAGCCACGATATAAAAGCAAGGGTTGCAAATAGTATGCTGTACACCACAACATCCCAGTATGTAGGAGGGTAGGGCTTATGCGAGAGTGTGGCGGCTATCTTTTTAAAGCTATGAATACTCCAAAGCATCGAGAGCGTCAGGATGAGAATAGGCGCAGTAAAACGAGGCCCGAGGAGGACGCCTGCGAGCAGAATGGCAAAGCTGGCCATTAAAATGCCGAAGGGGTTATCGGTGCCCCAGAAGAGTAGTGTCGTTAAGGCAAGTGTTAAATGGAGAACGATGATACACCAGTTAACAAGGTGTAGCCGCTTTTTATAAAGAAGAATTTCAGCCGCGAGCAGCATGATGCCGCCACCAACGGTTACGATGATTCGTTCGGTTGGGTGTGACGAGAGGATGGTGTCGTGAGCAATAAGAGGGATGGCAGTTAGAAGTGTCGTAGCTACCGTACCATGGAGCAGGAGTGTAGTAATACGCTCGGCAGTAAGGGGTGTTTCGCTCCTACGCAGGTTACGCATGGCGCAGACCCTCCTTATCAGACTGAGGGGTGTCAATATAATACCCAACACCGTAGGCTGTTTTTATAAGTGGATGCGTAAATGGCTTGTCGACTTTATCGCGCAGCTGTTTTATGTGAACATCTACCGAGCCAATCCAGCTTGAACCTGCCGAGGGCTATGCGTGGTTAATGATAAGTTCGCGGGATAGAATACGTCCGCTGTTCGAAGCGAGGTACTCAAGAATGTCATATTCTTTTCGCCTTAAGTGAATATCTTTTCCGGCTCGTTGTACACTGCGTCGCGCCGGGTTAATAGTGAGATCCCCAATAGTAATTAACGGGATGCTTTGACTGCGGTTTTTCCGACGGAGTAGCGCGTTGATACGGGCGTGGAGCTCTTCGGGTGCGAAAGGTTTTGTAAGGTAGTCGTCTGCGCCTGCTTCGAGGAGTGTTACTTTACTGGAGGTTTCATCGACACCGGTGAGCACGAGGATAGGGGTATCTATCGAGAGGCGACGGAGCTGGCGACACACATCGCTGCCCGACATATCGGGAAGCCCCAAGTCGAGGATAAGGCAGTCGTAAAGGCCGGTAGAGGCGAGCCGAAGCCCCTCTTCCCCGGAGTCGACCGATTCGGTTATATACCATTTGCGGAGCTGTTGCTTCATTCGTCCTGATAATTGGGGGTTATCTTCAATAATGAGTAGCTTCATGAGAGTCCTCTTTTACGCTGTTATTGCTTGTGCTTATATATTAAATGTACGCCCTATTTATTAAATAAATATTAATTCTACACACATTTTTTACTCAGGTTCAAAACAAAGCGATATTTACCGATAAGGCGTATACTAGAGCTATGGGGCTTGACGTCTTTATTCGTATTATTGCTGATGCGGCAGTTGTGCCGGTGGTGCTTATTGGTGCAGGGGTGCTTCTTTTCAAAGTGCCAAAAGGGAAGCGCTTCGAGGTATATGCGCGAGTACTTATGGCGGGGCTTACTTCGTACCTTTTGGCGAAGTTTGTGGCGACACTTTACCAGCCTGCTTCGCTTCGCCCGTTTGAGCTTCTCGGCGTAGAGCCGGGGGCGTCATATCTTGATAACCCGGGCTTTCCTTCCGACCACGCGCTGTTCGTATTCGCCATTACGTGTGCGGTGTGGTTTGGAACACGAATGAAGAAAACAAGCTTGTTGCTTTTGGGGCTTTCCCTCCTCGTGTGTATTGGACGTGTTTTGGCGCTTGTGCATACGCCCCTCGATGTTATAGGAGGGGTAGCAATTGCCCTTGTTGGTGCAATGTGGTACAGTAACCTACCAAGTAAGGAAGAGGAGCACGGTGATGGCAAAAGTCATTCAAGAAAACCAGCGACGCGTCGTCGTTGAACCGTGGTGGGCAAGTGGAATTAGTGTTTATATTGGCCTCGGCTTAGGGCTGCTATGGTGGGTACTTGCCTCGCTTCTGCGTCGCTATGTCATTGAGCCTATCGCTTGTCAGGATGTTGTGTCGGTTGCAGCTTGTACGGGCTCTATGGGGGTTGCAGGAAGTATTGCAACAGTTCTCGTTGCGGTAGCGGGCCTATTGTTACTCGTGCGTTATGCGCAGCCTCGTCCGGTTATTTCTGCACTTGCGGTGGCAATTCTTCTTTGGGATCTTGGTATTCTTGTCGAGGGTCTCTCGTGGTGGGCTGCATTGCTTTGGGCGCTTTTCTTTTACGCAGCAGCGTACGGTCTCTTCTCGATGGTTGCCCGGGTTCGCATGCTATGGCTTTCGGTGGTCATTGCGCTTGTGATTGCCGTCGGTGCTCGAATCCTACTTACGCTTTAGTCGAGAGGTGATATACTTTCTATATGGAGATGGTGGTAATTATTCTTTTCGCCTGCATAAGTATTGGCCTTATGGTCGGACTTTTTGTTGTGCTGAGCCGGCTGAAGCAAACGTCGCAGTCGACGCCAGGGGTTGAGTTGCTAAAGGCGGATGTTACTGAGCTTAACCGAACTATCGGGGCGCTGCAGACATCGCTTGGTGACAAGCTTGAGCGTAACGCCGCCCATATGCAAACTTCAATGCAAAAGCAATTGAGCGAAAGTATGAAGTTAGTGAGCGATGTGTCGCAGCGGCTTACGAAACTTGATGAAACAAACCGGCGTGTTGTTGATGTTGCTGACGAACTAAAAACATTACAGAACGTATTACAGAATCCAAAACAACGTGGAGTGTTTGGGGAATATTATCTTGAATCGGTACTCTCAAATATTTTGCCAACGAAAAACTTTAAAATGCAGTACGCATTTAAGGATGGGGTTATCGCTGACGCGGTCGTGATTCTTGATAAGGGGCAGATACTTCCCGTCGACAGTAAGTTTAGCCTTGAGAATTATAATCGAATGGTTGCCTCGCAGACGAAATCGGAACGTGAAGACTGGCTTAAGAAGGTGCGCGCTGACCTAAAGGGTCGTATCGATGAAACAAGTAAATACATACGGCCGGCCGAAAGTACGATGGATTTTGCTTTTATGTTTATTCCGAGCGAGTCGCTCTACTATGATTTGCTCATTGGCGATGTCGGTACTGGCTCGAGTGCCCGTGATCTTATTGAATATGCCTTTCGTGAGAAAAAGGTTGTCATTGTAAGCCCGACGAGCTTCATGGCCTATCTTCAGACGGTACTACAGGGCCTAAGAAGCCTGCAGATCGAAGAACAAGCAAAAGATATTCAAGTTCAGGTAGGAAAGCTTGGTCGTCATATCGCAAGCTACAATACGTTCATGGAAAAACTTGGTAAGTCGCTGGGAACTACAGTAAACCATTACAATAATGCCCATAAGGAACTTTCAAAGGTCGACACCGACGTTATGCGCATTGCTGGCGGACAAAAGAGTGTCGAGCCGATAATCGTCGACAAGCCTCAGCAAGACGAGTAACCTTGAAACCAGCGAATAAAATAAAAACCCGCCTCGTACTGGCGGGATTTTTATTATGAACAAGTGGTTATTATGCGTTCTTGCCGCGAAGTAGGTCGTGGAGAACGAAACCAATAACACCACCGATAACTGCACCGAGTCCGTAGATAACGTATGCCCATACCCCTTGGTATGCCTGAAGTGCAAGTGCAACTGCAGGGTTAATGATGCTACTTGCTGAAACGTAGCCGGCGACAGTAATACCAACCATGAGGGCGATAAAGATACCGAAACCTGCCGAGAATGCAGCGTTGAGGCTTGTCTTTGCACGAAGTGCTGCCGCAATTGCGAAACCAAGTACTGCCGTACCAAGTACTTCAGCGAAGAATACGTACCATTCCTTACCAGTAAGTGCGGTAATGTCAGCAGCAGTGAATAGTGTTGCTGCGCTTTGGCCGTACATTTGCTGTTCAGCGGTTGGCTGTGGTGATCCACCGAGGAATGCACTGAGAGCGAAGAACGCTACTGCTGCACCAAGGAACTGCACAAGGATGTATCCAAGCGCACGGAGCCAGCCGATACGACGGGTTGCCCAAGCACCAATGGTTACCGCTGGGTTGACGTGTGCGCCAGAAACTGCGCCGAGGAGGAGTACGATTCCTGCAAGGCCGAAGAGTACAAAGATTGGTTGTCCTTGACCGGTGATAACCACAGCGGTAAATAGGAACGTACCAATGAACTCTGCACCAAGCGCGCGCCAAAGCGTTGCGGTCATTAGTGATGATTCAAGGTGTTGACCAAGAGTCTGCTTCTTTGCGGTAGCAGGAGCAGTCTTAACGGTCGTTTTAGTCGCCGTAGTTGAAGCTGATTTTACAGTGGTTGCTTTTACCGCTGTAGAGCTTTTGTTTACGGGCGCTTTCTTTTTTGAAGAAGCGGCCTTCTTAGTAGCCATATGTTTCCCTCCTTATAGTAAACATGCCATCAGTATACCATAAACGAAAAGGCGGAATCTTTAAAAAGTGCTATCATATAGATATGAGTTTATACCTACGACAAAATGAGGATCGCAGCGAACTTCAGAAACGACTTGCGACTGAACTGCAGGAGAAGGCGAAAAAGAAAGCGCTTGAGCAAGAGCGCCCTGATGGTGTGGATGACTCTCGGTACATTGAGGGAACGAAACAAACAACGAGCCTCGCATGGGCGTGGGCACTCATTGGTGTTGCAATCGTTGTTATTGCTATTTGGCTCATTGTTGCCTACTAAGTCTTGTAAGATTCGCCCTCGCGTTGACGCCATATCTAGCGTATAATAATGGGTAATTATGTCTATGTATGATGTTGAGGGAGTGAAACAGTCCTTACTTAAAAAGGTCGCTTCAAGTGAGGCGCCTCGTGAGGTCTTAAAATCACCAGAAATTCGTGAATTATTTAGCGCTATTGGCTCGCTGCCAAGTGAAGAGCGTGGCGCTTTTGGTAAAAAAGTAAATGAAGTAAAGGTGGCGGTCGAAGCGGCGATTGTTGCCCGCGAAGATGAGCTTGAATCGGTAGACGTCGAGGCGCTTGATATTACCGCTCCATGGAGTGCGAATGCGCATCGCCCAACGCTTCTTCCGACTGAACAAGGCACACAGCACCCACTGACGAAAGAGCTTGAAGTGGTTGTTGATATCTTTACTCGTATGGGCTTCGAAGCAATCGAATCACGACAAATAGATGACGATCATCATATGTTTGGTGCGCTTAATTTTCCAGAAGATCACCCAGCTCGCGATGGATACGACACGTTCCGTACTGAAGAAGGGTTTATTCCTCCAGCACACACCTCAACGATGCAGCACCGTATCTTGAAGGACGGCAAAGCGAAGCTTGCGGCGGGTGAGGCAATTGCGGCAGTAAGCTACGGTCGCGTATTCCGCAACGAAGACGTCGACGCAACACACGAGCATACGTTCTACCAGTGCGAAGGGGTGTATGTAAGTGATACTGCGACACTCGGCCAGATGATCGGCACACTTCGAAGTTTCTTTGAAACGTATTATGGACAGGCACTTCGAGTAAAGACGCAGCCAGCTTATTTCCCATTTGTCGAGCCAGGGCTTGAATTTGCCATTGAAAAACCCGCATCTATTGGTGGAAAGCCGGGCGAATGGCTTGAAATGCTTGGGTGTGGCATGATTCACCCGAATGTTCTCGAAGAGGCGGGCATCGACCACACGAAGTACCAAGGCTTTGCGTGGGGTGGTGGTATTGAACGGTTGGTTATGTTGAAATACGGCATTGAAGATTTGCGTCATTTTGAGTCTGCTCGACTCGCATTTTTGAGGAAGTTTGTATCATGATTGTATCGGTTAACTGGTTAAAGAAATTTACGCGTATCGAAAGCTCGATTGACGAGCTCGCGACGCGTATTGGCGCGCGTCTTGTTGAAATAGAGGGCGTTGAAAGCCTCGGCGAGAAATATAAAGACGTTATTGTTGCGCGTGTTGTCGAAGCAGGCCCTCTTGAAGGGTCGGATCACCTCAATCTCACAAAAATTGACGATGGCGGAGTACGTCAGGGCGTCGAGCGCGATGAAAACGGCCTTATTCAGGTTGTGTGCGGTGCGCCGAACGTTCGTGCTGGCTTGCTGGTTGCATGGCTTCCGCCGCAGAGTGTCGTACCCGAAACATTCGGAAGTGACGACCCATTCACGTTAAGTGCGAAGCCTCTTCGCGGCGCCATGAGTAACGGTATGATTGCAAGTGCCCGAGAGCTTGATTTATATGATGAGCATGATGGCATTCTTGAGATTGATAAAGAAGCGGCACCTGGTAGTTCATTTGCTGAACTGTACGAGCTTGATGACTACCTACTCGATATTGAAAACAAGTCATTAACGCACCGTCCTGACGCGTTTGGGTTGATTGGGTTTGCTCGTGAAGTAGCGGGTATTCAGGGGCAGCCATTTGCCACTCCTGAATGGCTTGATGTGCTTTCGGGAGAGTTAACACCTGATGAAGCTATTCTTGCTCCGAAGGTGAGTATTGAAGACGCATCGCTCTCAGACCGTTTCCAGTTGGTCGCGTTTAGTACTATCGACGAATCAAAAACGTCACCTATTCAGCTACAAAGTTATTTGGCACGAAGTGGCGTACGGCCTATTAATGCACTCGTTGACGTATCGAACTATCTTATGCTTCTCACTGGGCAGCCAACCCACATGTATGATTACGACAAGGTGAAGGCTATCGCTGGTGATGATTTCACTGTTGGGGTACGTGCGGCGGTTGCGGGCGAAACGCTTACCCTGCTTGATGGTAAAACGATAGAACTTGACCCTTCTGATATTGTTATCGTTGCGGGTGCTACCCCAATTGGGCTTGCAGGTATTATGGG
>Ga0172382_10004743_pt1 | contig 20670 bp, 16 predicted proteins | sample Leawel138RmetaG_FD_122245 | JGI IMG/M metagenome (GOLD analysis project Ga0172382, IMG submission 122245) | Leachate microbial communities from a municipal landfill in Southern Ontario, Canada - Leachate well 138R metaG | ecosystem: Engineered > Solid waste > Landfill > Unclassified | place... | reverse complement strand
TTCGTTATGGGCGGGCAAAGGCAAGCTGGCTGAATCCAATGCAGAACAAGTACGGCAAGTACGGAAAGTCATTGAAGGTTTGGGGCTCGAAATAGCAACACCTGATGAAGCGCGTGAAATACTACAATTAAAAGGCGGGGATCAAGTCGGGTTCTAAGAGTCAATCACTCTTAATCGTTATTATTCATGGAATTTTGACAACCGACAGCCTCAGCGCCAACACAGCCCACAGAGCTGTAAGTCATGCCTCCATGACCGCTTATTTAAAAAATATTAGCGACACTTATATTGGCTCTGTCACAAATCCTTACCCGCTGTTGCGCACAGCGGGTGCCCTTATGGAAGGTGATATTCTCTCCCGGATCAACACCTCTCATAATACCGACCACCAAACTATCCCCCCACACCATTAGAAAGCCCCATCATCCTACAGCCCACAGAAGAAACTCAGCAAATCATGCTTGAAGAATAAGTCGCTTAAAATATTTTCATCAATGGCACAGCTGCCATCATATCGCCTTTTATTTTAATCTTACCCGTCATTAACGCCATCTGGGGGTTCATCTCCTTAGTTAATATTTTGGAGAAGACTTCTGTAGTAGCTATCACTGTAATATCTACTTCATTATCGTCAGCTTGAATAGATGGCGGCGTGGTATTTCCGTCAATAATAATTTCCTTATCATCAAGAATCAGCTTGATTTTTTTGCCAAAAGCATCCATTTGCTCTGCCTTTTTTTCTATCTCTGCTGCAACTTCTTCAAATAGGCTCATAATATTCCCTGTATTTAATATAAATTTAACAAAAAACTTAAATATCCCATACCAAATTTTTCATCTGCAGGATAGGCCCTGCTGCAATCACCATATCTGCACGATTTTTTCTCCAAACCATCTTTAATTTTCTTACAGAAAGATTTTTTATCGCGGGCCTGTTTAACAACCAAAGCTTATACGGTGACGAACACACTCCCGAATATCAGGACTTGATGATACATTTAGAGACTGTCTTGAAAGGAATTTTTGACTGAATGCTGCCCCGGCAGCATTCAGTCAAAAATAAAGTAAACCTACATAACGGCTATGCTCCAAGAGCTAGCCGTCACTCAATATCAATTTAGGCCAACGTTGCCGCGACAGCAGCAATTTCAGCCCGGGCTTTTTCAAGATTGTTTTGACAGATATCTTCAGCCATCAAAGAGCCCTCCATTGTCACAAAGGTCGAGTCCAGACCAATAACACCCAAAACATTTTGCAAATAGGGACGTTGCATATCCACTGCTGCGCGCTCAGGCGCATCGTAACTACCGCCACGAGACAAAATAACCAAGGCAGGCTTATTGTTTAATAAACCTTTCACGCCGCCATCAGCATAGCCAAAGGTCACACCCACACGCATGACCTGATCCAACCACGCCTTCAGTGACGCGGAGATACTCCAGTTATACATTGCCGAACCGATCACAACAAAATCGGCCGCTTTTAATTCAGCCACCAATTCTTCAGAGATAGCTATTTGCTGACGCTGTTCATCAGTCAACTGATCACCCGGCGTACGAATGATACCCACCGTTGAGCTATCTAACACCGGCACTGGATTATGAGCCAGATCGCGAACAGAAAATTCATGCGGCGTATCTTGTGCTTTTAACAGTTCAATGAACTCAGCGGTGAGCTGTCGAGTGAACGAACCCTCAAGACGAGCGCTAGATTCAAGTACCAATACCTTTGCCATGTTTACAATTCCTTTAGAATGATAATTAACTTTATGCCGTTGAAACGGTGGCTGCGACTAACAACCCTCCGCATAATTTTAAGCTAGACGCGCATAACGGCCACGAGAGAATGCCAGGGGCGCCTTGCCTGAATCATTAAAGTCCAAAACTCGACCGACCATAATAATGTGGTCTCCCCCTTCGTACTGATGCTCAATCTGACACTGCATCACCGCAGCACAACCCGCAATCACCGGCACACCTTTAACACCCTCTGAGAAGTCAATGTCGACGAACTTATCCCCCCCTTTTTGGGCAAAATTACCCGAGACGGCCTCTTGGTCCGACGCCAGAATATGTACATTCCAGTAGTCTGCGTCCATAAAGGCGTTATAGCTGGTGGATGTTTTACCTATACTCCACAGCACCAAAGCCGGATCCAGAGAAACAGAGTTAAAACTGTTCGCTGTTACACCATATAAATTGCCGTCTGCATCTTTACTAGTGATAACAGTTACACCGGTAGGAAATGAACCCAATGCGTTGCGAAACTCAATCGGATCAATGTCAGCCATCGTAAACCCCTAACTCTCAATTGTGTGGTCTATAGTTATTGATTTTCACTATTTCTTATTTATGCTTTTACAAAATTACGCCATCATTGCGTAAATCGGTAATCGCTTCTGAGCTTAAGCCGCATTCAGTTAACACCTCGTCGGTGTGATAACCTAAAGCCACTCCGGCAAAATCATAGCGCGCCTCACTGTTTGAAAACTTCACCGGGCTGGCAATCTGTCGCAACGTCTCACCGGTGTTGCAAGGAACATCAACAAACATGTTTCGATCATTAAAATGAGCGGATTCACTCACTTCATTCATATCCAAAACCGGCTCTACACAAGCATCCAATCCAGCGAAGGTATCACTCCAATGCTGGAAATCTTTTTGTCCAATCAACTGCTGCAAATCGCTCTTCAATGCCTGTTGAGCCTCAACCGATTGATCCGCCATGCGCTGTGACCATTCAGGTTTCCCCAGTACTGCAAACAACGCAGTGAAAAATTTGGGCTCCAATGAGCCAATAGACAGATAACGGCCGTCCGCCGTTTGGTAGTAATCATAAAAACTACCACCATTAAGCATCTCCGAACCAAAACCTGGAGCAACCCCCGATGCCAGTGCTTCAGCTCCGCAAATAGCTGTCAGCGATAACGCTGCATCCGACATGCTCACATCCACATGCTGCCCCTTACCAGTACGGTAGCGCTCAATCACCGCAGCCATAATGCCCATTACCCCGTGCAAACTGCCGCCTGCAACATCAGCTATCTGCGTACCCGATAGCACTGGCCCGGTATCCTGACGGCCACTGAAACTAGCCAAACCCGACAAGGCTAGATAGTTAATATCGTGCCCCGCACGATCTTTATATCGCCCTGTTTGGCCATAACCGGTAATGGAGCAGTAGATCAACCGTGGATTAATTTTCGCCAGTGCATCATAGCCCAAACCCAAACGCGTCATCACGCCAGGTCGAAACTGCTCTACCACAATATCGTAGTCAGCAACTAATTGATGCACGATGTCGAGAGCCGCTGGCTTTTTCAAATCCAGCGTTAACGAACGTTTATTGCGATTGATCGAGGCGTGAGCTGCAGAGCTGGTACCGGCTTTGGGCTCCAGATCGCGCATCATGTCCCCCCGGCCTGGGGCTTCAACTCTAAGCACCTCCGCCCCCAAATCTGCCAATATCTGTGTACCAAAAGGCCCCGGTAGCAATACCGAGAAATCCAAAACTTTAAGACCTTCTAAAGGACCAGCCATAACATTGCTTCCAACTATTTATTCAAATTAATATTTAAGTTAAACGGATCAGTATTTTTCCGTTGTTCTTACCTTGATATAGAGATTCTAACGCTTGCGGCGCGGACTCTAGACCATCCAGCACCTGTTCGCGGAAAACCAACTCCTTATTCGCCAAACATTGCGCCAGATAACGAGATGCCTCGTCAAAACGCGAAGCATGATTAAAAATCACAAAACCCTGATGGGTTATCTCTTTGACCAACAGCAAACGCTCACGACGCGGAGCCTGTGGAGTCGGATCCCAGGAGGCTACTGCAGCAGTGCCTACCTGAACATGCACCGAACGGGCATTCAGCAGCTCAACCACCCCATCGGAAATCCAGCCTCCCGCCATATCAAAGTAGCCATCAATACCTTCAGGACATGCCGCTTTCAAAGCTTCCTGCCAACCTTCTTTCTTATAGTTAAAGGCCGCATTATAACCAAATTCATTCAAGCAGCGCCCAAGCTTTTCATCACTGCCGGTTATACCGATAACACGACAACCCCAGCGCTTAGCCAATTGACCAACAATACTGCCAACACCACCAGCGGCTGTAGAAACCAAAATCGTTTGACCAGGCCGAGGGTTAATCACATCTTTTAGCGCAATGTAAGCCGTCAACCCCACGATTCCCAATAGGCCTATAGCATTTTGTATCGGGCCAGTGGCAGGATTTATTTTCCGATCAATTGCATCGGCATCGACATGCGCATATTGTTGCCAACCAAACCAACCGCTAACAAAATCACCCGCCTTATATTCAGGCAAAGATGACTCAATCACCTCACCAACTGCCAATGCCTTCATCGGCTCACCTAAAGCAGCATTAGAGTAATTTTGAGCTTTACTCATCCAGCCTTTTTGGGCGGGATCGACCGACAGATAATGATTTTTAATAATAACATGGCCTTGCTTACAAGGTGATAAGACTTGTTCTGCAAAACGAAAATCACTTGCCTGAGGTAAACCCCTGGCCCAGGACGCCAACAAGACTTGTTTGTTTAAAATATCCACGACAAATAAGTAACCGATTCAATATGAAATAAAAAAAGGGGGGGGACAACTCAAGAGCTTAAATACAACCACACTTTGCCCTCGCAGCTTTGTATAAAAATCCTAGCTATAATTCTCTATGTTATATCGCCAACCCTAGCGCGTAAAGACTGACAGCTTACACTAACAGCATCGGCATTAACCACTGCCAAGTAGACACTCGTTAACTAACACCCCGTGGATCTGCGTATATAAAATGACTACCTCACCCCAAACAAAGTTAAGCAGCCGCGTGGACAACCACCTCTCAAACGACCCTGCAGTTAATATAAGACTTACTTGATAGGAACCACTCCTTTAACAGGTGATAACTGAAGCGAAAAATCCGGGGATTGCTTGATGAAATTCTTAGCAAAATACTCCAAAAAACGCGAATTTTTTGGCGCCAACTGTAATCGGCTTGAGTAGAGGCCGTAAGCTTTTATAGGCTCAATCGCTAACTCCGGAAGTAATTTCACTAACTCTCCACGCTTCAACTCCTGCGCGCACTGAGATTTAGTCATCAATGAGATACCCAAACCCTCTTTAGTCATCTGTTTTATTGCCACAGAGCTGTTTGCCCAAGCGCGAGGTTTAACACGCACCAAACGCCTGGATTCACCGCTTCCTAAAGGCCAAATTGGCGCGGAACGAGAATTACTTAGCATCAAGACATGATGAGACTCTAAACAACTAATAGAATTCGGCTTACCATAAGCCTTTATATAGGAGGGACTCGCCACCAACACTAACGGTAGCTCGAATAATAGCCTGGCTATCAAATTAGAATTGGGCAGAGGGCCAAACTTAACAGCAATATCAAACTCTTCTCCAATGATATCGACCTCACTGTCAGAAAATTGGATTTCTAAATTGACTTTTGGGTAGGTTTTCAAGAACTCGGAACATAAACTTGCTACCGATGCTGAATTGAAGGCAATAGGTAATACTACCCTTAAGTTACCCGAAACCTCTTCCCGAGTGGATTCGGCTGAAGCCTGAATAGTGCGCACTTCTTGAACAATGGCCAATGATCTTTCATAGACATCGCGACCGACCTCGGTTAAACGCAACTGTCGAGTATTACGCTGCAGCAGCCGCACACCCAAATCATCTTCCATCTGTGATATTTTACGGCTAATGGTCGATTTTGGAATCCCCATAACCCGTGCAGCTTGCGAAAAGCTTTCCGTCTCTACAACTTTAGAAAACATCATAATGGCATTGAGATCAATCAATAGCTTCTACCTAATAACGTCTCGGGGGCATTGTTCCATATATGAAACAGTGCGTTCAATAATATCTGGTATCTAAGTAAAGATTTTACCATGCTTATATGCAATCATGGATAACAGACGATTATAATATACGAAAACACGATTAAATTTCTCAAATTATCTAGTAGACACCCAATGACAATCAAGAAAAAAGCAATTGAAGCCAATGCGGTAGACACCCTTTTTATTCAAGCAGAGAAAATGGCATCTGACTTTTCGATGTTCCCCGAGCAGGGAGCATTAAAATCTGCCGAGCACATAACCGGTCTATTAGATGAGCGCAAAGTGCGGAACCGTCTGCGTCAGCTACAGCGAATGGATGTTGACCAGTACATCAAAGAGGTAGTACTGCCAACACAGCACAATAAACGTCCCAGCGTAAAAGAGATCATCGGACGACTCAACGGGAAAATCATTACCTACAAGGAAAACGGCCCCTTATACAGCGTCGAGTTTGAAATAGCGTTCCCTAATGGAATGCGTCGCATCGGCATTATCGGCCAGGACCGTAAATCTAATAATGGCGCCTGGATGCCAGAGCATCACCTACAAGCTAGCGAGCTGATCCATCACTTTACGGAAATGTCACTTCCCATCGTTTTTTTGATTGACACACCGGGGGCAGACGCAGGCGAAGCAGCCAATAACGACAACCAGGCTCATTCAATCTCCAGAATGATAACTGAGAGCACCGCAGCAACAGTACCCACAGTGGGAATCGTCATCGGCATGGGCTATTCAGGCGGCGCTATACCTATGGCAGCGGTCAATATCCTGCTTTCCGTACGCGACGGCGTATTTAACACCATCCAACCTCAGGGTTTACAAAGTATTGCCCGAAAATTCAATTTTTCCTGGCAAGAATGTGCCAAGCACGTCGGCGTCAGCCCAGAAGAGCTGCTGAACAATGGCTGTATTGATGGCATCATCGACTACACACCACTGGATGGCGATGAGCGCGATAGAAACCTGCAACGCGCCATTATCTCCTCGATTGAGGCCATAGAGAACGCAGCGACCGACTTTATGTCGACTAACGAGGGGCTTCTAGAGCATTATAATCGGCATTTAGATCGCTATTTACACCCTACAGAATACCAACTAGCACTGCAGGTCAAATCCCCGTTCAGATCACCGATTAACCCCCCAACGTCACAGCCCAATATTTTCGGGCTCTGTTACCGCTATATGCGCTATTTGGGCTTACGTCGACGCATTCACTCTATCAGCACAGCAGAATACGGCAGACTATCAAAATACAATCTTCCTGAAGGCGATTTACAAGGCCGATTGGAGCAAGATCAAGCCAAGCTATTTAATGCATGGATAGAAAATCCTGACAAAATCGCCTACGACGACGAGTTAACCAAGGAGTGGAATAACTATATAAACAAGCGTGAAGAGCTATCGAGTGACCGCAATAAAGTCGCCAGCCTCTTATTAGGGAACCCTAAAGACAACTACCAAAAAGCAAAAAAAGCTCTGTTATTTAATTTAGGTTTTACCCTATATAACCGCTGGAAGAGCAATGCGTCTTACAACCTAATCGCATTAATCAAATTACTCGAAGACAAAGAAAGCGAGCAATCAACAAACTCTTGGCCAGTATTTGCAGAAATGGACGTCATGGATATCATCATCCATGAAGAGTTTCGGGATAACTTCGCCCAGCAATGTAAAAACATTCTTATTTTTGATGCACTTTATAACAATGTGGTCAGCAACCTTGCATCCATAGCCAAAGAGGCCATGGATAACAGAAGCCTGTCAAAAGAATCTGTTCGAGATCTACTCGACAAATCACTCTCGACGGTGATTCAAAAAACAGACTCAAAAAATCATGATCAAAAAGAGTTTGAGACTTGGCTGAAATATATGACCTCGCAAAAAAATCGAGGTGAATTATTACTCAAGGTAGAAGAGTGGAAAGGCATTGGCTTTCCACAAATGAATAGCAGCTTATTAGTAATTTTGACCTATTTCTTCGAAAACTTACTCCTTGAGTATTACCAAAGCGCTGAAACACGCAGCTTTAAAGGCGCTATAAACCCTGTCCGTATCGGCCGCAAGAAAGACTTCTGGAACCGATTGGTGATGGGCTATCGCGACCTGTTAATTCAACATGTACTGAGCGAAACCAAACGACAGGTTAAATTATCAACTGATACAATCATCGATCACTTTTTTACTGATTTTACACAACTCAACGCCAATCGCGTCAGCTCCAATCCAGTTAATTTCCCTGGCTTTCGGCAAGCCATTGAATCCGCCATCGATAAAGGGCAAGACCCCTGCGGCTTGTTAACAGGTATTGCCGACTTCAAATCTAGCTCAGATGAAAAACCAAAGCGTATTGGCTTAGCAGTATCTAATATTTCGTTCCAAGCAGGTGCTTTCGATATGGCAAGTGCAGAAAAATTCTGTCATTTGCTGGTTGAATGTGCCAAACAAAAACTGCCAATTATTTGTTTTATCAGCTCAGGCGGCATGCAAACAAAAGAAGGCGCTGCAGCATTATTTTCAATGGCCTCTGTCAACGATCGAATCACTCGCTTTGTCGTAGACAATGATTTACCGATTATCATTTTTGGATTTGGTGACTGTACCGGCGGCGCGCAAGCCAGTTTTGTCACCCACCCCTTAGTGCAAACCTATTATTTTTCAGGCTGTAATATGCCCTTCGCCGGGCAAATGGTGGTACCCACTTACCTACCCTCTACAGCAACACTTTCTAACTATTTATCGACTAACCCAGCTTCGATGAACGGCCTGGTAAAGCACCCCTTTGCGCCTGAGCTCGATAAAAAGTTAAAGGAAATTGACCCTGGCATTCCGTTACCTGCACTAACTGTCGAGGGCATTATCGAAAACGCTTTCGAAAAAATACTGCCTCAAATGGTGCCAATTGAATCAGATATAGTGATCAACCCAGCATCATTAATGAAACCCGTCAAAAAAGCACTTATTCATGCGCGCGGCTGTACCGCAGTAAAACTGATACGCAAGGCTCACGAAAATGACATTCAGGTCGTGCTGGTCGCCTCTGACCCGGATATGACTGCAGTACCCGCAAAAATGCTCAAAGAGAGCGACCGCTTGGTTTGTCTGGGGGGCAACTCATCTGACGAGAGTTACTTAAACGCCCACTCTATTTTACAAATCGCTGAATACGAAGAAGTCGATGCCCTGCATCCAGGTATTGGATTTTTATCTGAAAGCCCCTCTTTCGCCAGCCTTTGTGTTAATCATAAAATCAATTTTATCGGGCCGAGTGCTGCCAGCATGATGACGATGGGCAACAAGTCGAATGCTATTCAAACTGTGCAGGAGTGTAATGTTCCCGTTGTACCAGGCAGCGGCGGCATTCTCATTAATGCAGAGCAAGCGGCAGATATCGCCAACACCATTGGCTACCCGGTTTTATTAAAAGCAGTACATGGTGGTGGCGGCAAAGGTATTCAGGTAGTTCAATCTGAAACCGAAATGTACAAGTTCTACCATCAGGTCAGCACTGAAGCACGAGCAGCTTTCGGTAATGGCGACTTATATTTGGAGAAATTTGTCACCTCAATGCGCCATATCGAGGTACAGCTGCTCCGCGACAGCCATGGCCACAGTTACGTATTAGGCTTACGTGACTGCTCGGTACAGCGCAACAACCAAAAAATTATTGAAGAATCCGGCTCTACCTTACTGCCAAACGAACTGAAAGAAAAAGTGCTTAACTATACGTTAGCCATTGCCGATAAAGTGGACTATGTTGGCGCTGGCACCGTGGAGTTTATTTACGATTTAACATCCAACTGTGTTTACTTCATGGAAATGAATACACGACTACAGGTTGAGCACCCCGTAACGGAGGCCACCTCAGGGATTGATATTGTGCAAGCGCAGTTCCAAATTGCCTCTGGCATGAGCATTGAGCACATCAAGCCCCAAGAGACCGGCTATGCAATCGAAGTCCGTGTCACGGCAGAAAAAGTCGTCGTCGACCGGGATGGAAAAATGCAACTTATTCCCAACCCAGGCAAAATTGAAAAATATAGCATGCCTCTTCGTGACGATATCGAAATCATTTCTATCGCCGATAGCAATATTGAGATATCACCTTATTATGACAGTTTAATTGCTCAGATTATCTGCCGCGGCAAAGATCGAGAGGACGTCACCAACAAGCTCTATGCCTACTTGGACACCGTAATTATCGAGGGCATTCCGACAAACATCCCTCTACTAAAACGCATCCTAAAAGATAGCACCTTTATAAATGGCAACTATGACACTAACTACTTACCCACGTTTATGTCAGGACTCAATACTGATGAGCTGATGGCAGAAATTGACACGGCGACAAATGCTACTGGTGTTATTGGCTTTGATACTGATTCAATTCGAGTTGCCGACAGTCATCAACTAAAAGTATTTTCTACTATTTCTGGTATTTTCTACACAGCATCCTCACCCGCAGAGCCAGACTTTGTAACCAAGGGTGATATTGTTACTACAGGCGATTCGTTAGCCTTAATGGAAGCAATGAAGCTGTTTAGTCAGATTAGTCTGGATCAATATAATCAGTCTGGTGCGGTCTTATACCCCGCTGACAAAAAATATCGCATCGAGCACATCAATGCCAGTAATGGACAACAAGTTAGCAAGGGCGATTTACTCTTTATCGTGAGTGAAATACAGTGATATGCACGACGAAATTGTCGTTTTAGCAGCCCTTGTTCAACTGTATAAGCCCACTCAGCTCAAGATAGCTGAATCGATGGGCATTCAGGTCACACAGGTCAGCAACGCCATTGAGTATATTAAGAATGTTTTTGATATTGATATTCAGTGGCGTGGCAACCAAAGTAACGGTTACTACCATATTGTTGCCTGGGGAGGGTTTGAAACAGGTAAAAAAATTCGGCGAAAACTTCACTTATTAAATATTGATAGCTACCGAACTAAAAAAATCTTGGTGTTCGATTCAGCTCCCAACATAAACGAGTCTCGCCATTATCGGCAATGCTTAAAACTTGAGAAACTTGATACTGATAAAGCCAATGCTTTGTAATACAGCAATAAATAGAATTAAATATAAGGCCTGATAACTATCACTATCTTCGTCTCAAATATTATATGCCTTGATGTTTTTACTTTTTTAAACACTAGTGTTGCTAGTGGACCAAGATCCACTCTACAGCTCAATCAGTTAACCGGCTTATGATCATAATCAGCAGCCAGGCCAACTAATAAGGATTATTCCCTATGAGGGCTTTAATTTTATTAACACTTTTCCCCTTACTATCGATAGCGCAGACTGCGATTAGCGATAGCACCGCCACTACAGACTATCAACCCAATGATGCTCAACCGAAAAACGCTCAGAAGATCACAGATCGTCAAACCATGAACACCCTGCCTTCTCACCCTCATCCAGAAAAGACATTGACACTGGATGCCGCTGCTGAAAAATTCGACCGACAATGCGTACAAGCTACGGGCCAACATGCGTTTTGTAGCTGCATCAAGTTAATCTCAGTTTTCGGTTTGGATTTTGTCAGCTATGTCACCATTGCTACGGCATCAGCCGCTGACCTTGATACGGCAAAACAACTAGCGCCTAAAACATTATCTGATAGCTATGATGCTGTTTTATTAAAGCGGGATCAGTGTACGACAACCGACTGACGAATAATGATTGAACTAATCGCGAGATTTTTAGCGAGAGGATTTGGGATAACAGCTAAATTTCGTGCCACCTACGGCAAAAACAACGACCTTTGGCTCAATAGCTAATACCTGCCCAACAGCTATCAATACACATCACGCCGATAGCGCTCCTCGGCCTGCAACTGGTTAAGTTGCTCATCACCCAGCACTTGCCGTAGCACCACATCCACGCCCTCGGCCATACCGTGGCGGCTACCACACACCATGATAACAGCCCCCTGATCAACCCAGCTCTGCAGCGATTCACTAGCCCGCAGTGCATCCTGCACATAAGCAGGGTTTAACGGGCACCTTGAGAAGGTTCTATGTAGCTGCTGTAAATGCCCACTCTCCTGCCACTGACGAATCTCATCATCGAATATACGATCGGCCCGGGGACAGCGCTCGCCAAAAAACAGTGCATTCTTATGCAGCCCAGCCTGTTGACGGGCGCGCAGTATGGCACGCAAACCCGCGTAACCTGAACCATTACCGATAAGGATCAATGGCGTATCCTCCATCGGAGCATGAAATAAAGAATTAGGATGAAACCGCAGCTGAATGGTGGCGCCAAGCTCTGCACCGGCGGTCAACCAGCCCGAGGCCAAACCAAACTCACCACCATCACTGCACTGCTGACGTACTAATAAATCCAAATAACCATCGCCGGGGAGTGAAGCGATAGAATATTCACGTGCGACCAACGGCGGCAAGGTGGCGAGCCAAGATTCAAATGTCATCGTTGTTGGCTCTGGCCAAGCGGCGGGATCCAACGGGATTTGCCGGCTAGCCAGCTGATCAATGGGCACCGCAGCGGCAAGCTGCCAATGCCGCGCCAAAACAGCATACAACTCAGGTGCATACACCGGCATAAACTCGACGATATCCCCAGCCTGCCAAATCGGCATCGAGTTCTCGGCCATAGGTGCTAATTGCAAATGCATCAGCGCCCCACCAGGGCTGCCAACATTTAACTGATGGCGAGCATGCAACCGCCAAGGTTTAAATACCGCTACATCATGCACACCAGCTGCAAGCCGACCTGAATCAATAGCTATACCAGCACGGTGTAACTGCGTTTCCCAGCGTTTTAACGCCTCCACATCACCCGGTTCATGTTCTACTACCGGAAACAAGGAAACCGCTCCTCGCTGACTAAGACCCCGGAACAGGGCATGACCAAAACCACAAAAATAGTGATAGCCTCGGTCACCCAATGCCAGCACTGCAAAATCAATATGTGAAAAATCTTGTTGCGGGCCAGTAAGAAAACGACGGGCAAAACGAGCCCCGTTATCCGGCGGCTCTCCTTCCCCATAAGTACTGACAATAAACAACACCGTAGAACTGGCCGCCAACACCTCGGCATCCACGCTATTGAGCGGTAACAAGGTAACCGGTTCGGCTGTAGATGCCGCTAGCTGACGAGCAATATCTACCGCGGTACCACTCTGACTAGCGTAAGCAATCAGCAAATTAGACGAATCGTGAGCAGCACTGTCTGTCACTAACACATGAGGTCGGTGACGGTGCAAGCAGACCCAGCACAACAAACCATAAGCGAGCAATACAGCGGTCAGCTGTAACAGTTTTTCTAGTTCAATCATCTAGCTAGCGTATTGGCGTGGATTTATGGTGACGGCAAAATTGTAGGCGGGGCAAAGCACCAACCCTCATGCTAAAAAAACCTCGACCTTAGCCGAGGTAACAAGAGACCTACAAATATAACCCTGTAAATACTTTACTGCGGCAATACTTCCAACGTAGCGATGTAAACACCTCGACGTTTAGTCGCGGGAGTTTTGCCCTTACTATCTTCATACTCTGCTTCCAGCCAATACATACCAGCATTCGGCCACTCAATGCTTACAATACCTTTTTTGTCGGCAACAACCGTCAACTCATCCTGGCTATTACGATAGTGCATACCACCACGGATCACTGTCACTTTAGTACCAACGGCTGCCTCGCCGTCAATATAAAACTGGAACTTGGCAGTCTCACCATTAAACAGATCATTCGGATGAGTAATCGGTTTCATCTCCAAACCTTCATTGCTCAAGGCTAAAACCTGATTGCTGGGAGCACCCGCCGTAACAAAAGTTTCTAGACGTCGAGAGGACTGACTAACATCTAAATTTTTAGCTTTTTTGGGAACGCTTTTTTCAAAGTCACCCGGTGCTGGCATTTGACCACGAGCAGGCCAGAATTTTCTTTTGCCGTCGGCATCTTCCCAGCGAGCTTGTAAATTATTACTCGCGGAGAATACTTTATAGGTGCCTTCTTGCTTTAATTCCAAATCAAAGGTGCTGCGGTGCTTACCTACATGGGCATTTTGCATAGCAACGGTTTTACCATCAGGGCCGATAACAGTTAACATCTCTGGTTTTAATGGATGATGATCAAAATGAAAAATATCATTCGATACAGCAGCATCCATGGTTACCCAAGGTTGCTCACCAGACAGAACCGTAGCGGCAGGCAGTATCCATACTCGGTGGGCTTGTGCGGCAATAGAAAAAGTCAGTGCCATGATCATGGCTAAGACTGCTTTAGTTTTCATATCAGATCCTTTTAAGAGAAGTTATTAGTGCTGTTAAAAACACATATTTAGTACAGTTATTTTGATAGTGTTAATTCGATGAGGCCTACTTCAGCATCCCCTTTTGCCGTTAGGGTTTGTGAATTTTTTACCGGCCATGTAAAGGGAATATTCAATAGCTCACGACCGCCCACCTCTCTGACGACCTCAACATATAAACGATAGTCACCGCTGGGCAAATCAGTAGCAACATCGCTCATCTTCACTTGATGTGTACCCGGTAAGCGTGTTGCTCCAGTAAAACCATCGGCAGGCATATCAAGACTGCGACCACTGCGACGCCACCACTGCCGTAAATCCTTTAGCCACTTTTGGCCTTCGCCTTCTTTGTCGAGCTGATACCAGACGGCAAGATTAGTAATCGCTTTACTGTCTTGATGTTGCAACCAGGTAGCCACATAAGGGCGGTGATATTCGGCAACCTCCAACTTGGGGATATCAATGCTGAGAGACATATCTGCCGCGTACGAAAACGTGGATGCTGCCAATAAAACCATGCCTGCGAAAGTTGAGTGCTTAATCATGCAATATACCCTGTCATATCCAAAAATCTGTTTAAAAACTAACTTTGGCAATCAATAAATCGTAGCCACTAATGGACGAATAAAATAATCAATACTAGCGGGATAACCAAACCCAACCCCACCATCGGCCAAGTACTAGGCCGCTGCCTTGAGTGTCGGTACAACAACAATAGACCGCTGAGACAAAATACTGCACAGGCTATAGCGAATACATCGATGAACCAGCTCCAAACTACACCCGTATCACGGCCTTTGTGTAAATCGTTTAGGTATGCAATCCAGCCACGGCTAGTACGCTCATAGATTAACTCACCCGTTTGCAGGTCTAAGCTCATCCAAGCATCCTCACCCGGCCCTGGCAGCGCAACGTACAACTCATCCTCAGACCACTCCCCCCTCACTGATGCGGGAATGTAGAGCGACAAATTGGTATCTAGCCAATGTCGCAACGCCTTGGGTAAACGGCTTTGTGCCGCTGTAGGTATTTCAAGGGCCTGCAGCAGCGGTACTGGCAGCTCCGCCTCAATTTCCTCAGTAGATATTGAAGCCGGAATAGTCGCCGCATGGTTTAGCGTCACCCCCGTCAAGGCAAACAGCAACATACCAATAAGGCAGATCGCCGAGCTGATCCAATGCCATTGCCGAACCGTACCTAAAGACCAACGGCCAAGATACCAGCGAGACGGCCAAAAACGTGCAAACACCTACAACCCCCTCTACTGAAAGCTTGTTTTAATTAAACCCACTCCGAGCCTGCCACACGACAGCAGCAAACCCAAACACCGCATTCTAAATGAAAATGATTATTGTTACAATTTCGATAGGCAATATAAATGGAAAATATTAGATCAGCAAGATCCCCAGCCTATAACAGCCAAAAATTGCTTACGAGGACAAATAAAAATTACTGCGGGTTTTGGATAAAACCAATATGAAAATATCTTATTATTAAAAGCACCTGCAAGCCAACTACTCAACCACAACCAGCCAGGCTTTAGGCCTGCTTTATTAACCCTTGATCAAGCGCGGGTATAGGGCTATCCACTACTGCAGCGATAGCGCTTATCATTTCCAGCTCAAGTGTCGTAATGTTCCCGTCAAAGCAGGCGCAATCAGCCAATCCTTTAAGCAAGCGCGGTTTTATCAACGGATAACAATCAGCCAAGATATTTACCGCACTAATAAAACCCTCTAACCGACACTCCTCTTGAGGGAGCAAACTGAGGGTATAAAGCCCAGCGGTATTCGCACCTCGAGCAAAGGCGCCATTGATTTTATCGCTATCATTATCACCGTAATAACTAAACAACGATAAGACAATTTGAAACTCTTTACTAACCTCTGTGACGGTTTTATAGCGCGGCCGACTGAGCTTAACTTTTTTAAACTCCGGATCCAGATAATGCCTAAGCAGCTGATATAAACACCACTCAAATACTTCAAATTTTTTATCGGCTCGAATCAGCAATAAGAGCGTTTTACAAAACACTTTATATTGCTCTGCCGACATACACTTTAAAGCCGGCATGGATAACTCTATTAACGGCAAACGCAAGGCTTTATCCAATGCTGTAATTGTTGGCTGCATATCAACAGCCTGAATGGAAAGACCTGGAATATTAGCAAGATCGATATACTGTAACTGCTTATCTATAATAGCCTGCTTATCACTAAGCAATAGCGTACACATAAGCGCGAACGCACCGAACGGGTCGTGAGCCTGCGTTATTAATGCCGAGGGAATAATACTGCCGGAGGCACCTGCCGCCGCAATGTCGGGCTGAGAAAAAACAACATCAGCAACCCCTGCCACTGCAGAAAACGTGGTTGCTGCGCCAGCTGTATCTTTTCGCTCCTCTGCCTCAATCGCAATTGGCTCACGGAAAATATAATCGCCATTCCAGCGAGGCTGGATACGTAGTATTCGGTCCTGCAAGGGTGGATGGGTAGCAAAGAAACGATTCATTGAACTCAACGGCTGCCCAAAAAACAAATGACTCATCTCGCTGGCTTTAGTCGCCGTTAAAGTCGCAGCAGGTTGATAGCCGCCGATAATTTTTAGCGCATCAGCAATACCATCAGGGTTGCGGGTAAACTGTACTGCCGAAGCATCGGCTAAAAACTCGCGCTGGCGGCTAACTGCAGATTTAATCCAATTGCCAAAAAAACGCCCCAACCAGCCAATCACCAACAAAGCGATACCCAGCACCGCCACCCGACCATCTCGGGAGCGCCGCCCTGAGGAGTTACCAAACCATGAACTCGACCGATGAGGCAAGCTGCCACGCAACAATACTTCACCGATCAGACCGATAAATAATATGCCATGTAATATAGCGATCAAACGAATATTCAAGCGCATATCACCATTTAAGATATGACTAAACTCGTGTGCGATGACACCCTGCAATTGTTCGCGACTAAACTGATCAACACAGCCACGGGTAACACCAATGACCGCGTCGGCCGGCGTTGAGCCAGCGGCAAAGGCATTAATACCCACTTCATGTTTGAGTAAATATACCTTAGGAACAGGCATGCCAGAGGCCAGCGCCATCTCCTCTACCACATTGAGCAAACGCTGTTCTTTTTCATCGTCTGTGTTTGGCAGAATCGGCTGGCCACCTAATTGCTCAGCAACTTTTTTGCCGCCACCAGATAGCTGTGCCCATTTATAAATAATCACACAGCCAACAACCCCGCACACCCCGAGCGAGATCAAACCAAGTCTGGACCAAGAAAAATAAGCGTTGAGACCTAGGCGCGGGTTGTAATTCAAGGTTTCAACGGCCTGCTGATAAGCAACGTAGTTACCCACGCCCTGCTCTCCCAGCAACCACAACGCTAACATCAACAAGAGGTTGGTTAATAAAATCAAGATGACAACGGCGGCAATAAACAGCGTCACTAACAACTTAGTACTGCGGCGCGCCTGATCCTGCTCAGTGAAAAAATCCATAGCTGCTATATGCCCTACAACGATACGCCATCAATTAAGCAAAAAAACGATCATTATTTAAGCTCGGTCAAACCAGGGCAACCGAGCTTAAAATGACACTTTAGGGGCTACCTGAATTTGAACACCGTCTTCAAACTCCAGCAACGAGGCATCACTAGGATGGCCAAACTTAGCGGCAAAGAAGATAGGGGGGAATGACTGTCTGTAGGTATTATATGCCATCACCGCATCATTAAATGCCTGACGCGAAAAGGCCACGCGATTTTCAGTCGTAGTTAACTGCTCCGTTAGCTGCATCATGTTTTCGTTGGCTTTTAATTCAGGATAGGCTTCCACCACTACGTTGAACTTGCCCAAGGCATTGCGCAAATTACCTTCGGCACCAGCCAATTGCTGCATCGACGAGCCACTAGAAGGATCAGCTGCTGCATTTTTTAAGCCAGACATTGCTGCGTTACGCGCATTGATTACCGCTTCCATGGTTTCACGCTCATGCTGCATATAAGCTTTTGCAGTTTCAACTAAGTTAGGGATTAAATCGTAGCGACGCTTGAGTTGCACCTCTATTTGCGAAAAAGCATTTTGATAACGATTTTTAAAAGTGACTAACTGGTTATAAATACTGACTATATAAAGCACTGCAGCAATCAGCACTACCCAAAAAACAATACTTGAAATACCCATTTAAAACCCCTATTAATTCGCTAACCCGGCTGATTTCCCAATAAACACCGCCAACTTGTCAGCAACTGTTGTTAATACATCATAGTGTAGTTACTAACAGCCTGGTTTGTCTGTGGCTAAATACAGTTTTTAGACTCAGGACACGCTTATTTCGTTGTAAGTACGCGTAACGCGCACAATGCGGTGCGTTCTAGCAAAGCATAGCCGCGGCAAGAATTTATTCATGAACCAGGCTTTCAAGAGCATTTTATCTAATAAAAACAGCAGCGCCCAATAATTCCTGCCAGGGTTTAAACTGAAAAGAATTCATTGGGCGCGATCGTTACAACCAGTCACTATAGGCTCTGGAGTATATTTTATATACCCTAAATCCTCAGTATTGATAAGCTACTTTCAAGCCTACAGTACGCGGGGCACCCACAAAGCGGTTTTCACCCAACGCCCCCAGAGTAGAGCCATAATACGCATACTCTTCATTTTTCAAATTTTTGCCAAACAAGGCAAAGGTCCAGTGCCCACCAACATCGGTGAAGGTGGCGCTGGCATCCCAAAGCGTATAAGACGGCTCTTTGACTGTATTTAAATCATCAAAATACTGCGAACCGGTCTTGCTAACAGCCACTCGTAGAGCCACCTCACCAAGATCCATCACCGAGAGATACCAAGTACCCGAGGCACTGTAGGATTCGTCAGGCACCCGAGTAAAGTCCAAATCCTTTGCCAAACCTGGATCAGCAATGCCATCACCATCCACATCAAACCCTGCATAACTGTCGAAGCTCGCATCGGTCAGACCATAACTGGCCGTCAGTACCAAACTATCCAGTGGCTGGTAAATAACATCCATCTCCAACCCCTGTATGGTGGCTTTGGCAGCGTTGCCAGTGGATTGAACGACACCGCTACCTGTACTGGTAGGTACGATCACCGTACGCTGCAAATCGTCATACTTGTTGAAGTAGATAGCGCTGTTAAAACGCAGGCTTTTATTCAGCAGATCACCCTTGTAACCTATCTCATAAGCCGTCACTTCCTCTGCATCAAAAGGATCAATATTATTGATAGTGTTACCGCGCATACTGTAGCCACCACTGCGAAATCCCCGGGTAGCACTGGCATATAGCAGCTGACTATCACTCGGCTGCCAGGTGAGGCCTACTTTGGGCGAGAGGTCATTCCAGTCAGCATCCTGGGTTACACCCAGGTCACAACTCAATGACAAGTTGTTGATAGGGTCAGCTAGCGCCAAGTTTAAAGGGCAACTCCCGAAAGCAACGGACTGTGCCTCGATGCTTTCGCGAGTGTAGCGGCCACCGAGCGTCAATGTCAGCGTCTCATTTAGGTGAACATCGACTTCGCCAAACAAAGCGACAGAATCCTGATCCAAGTGGCTACCAGAAGCAATCACCGCGCTGTGATTATTGATATCGCGCCCTTCACGATAGTCTTGTTCGGATTGGAAAAAATAAGCCCCTAACGTGTATTCGTAGGTTTCTGAGTGGGTGGAAGCAAAACGCAATTCCTGTGAAAACTGATCTTGCTCCATAATCAGGCTGCGATTAAAACCACTGAATTCCGAGCCATCGAAATCAGTCAGATTATCAACACTGACATCGCGATAGCCAGTAATACTGGTTATCATCCCCTGATCAAGCTCCCAGTCTACTTGTAGCGTTGCCGACTGCACGTCATTTTTCGCTGTACCCGGATTATCGAGACGGATATCCCACCAATCATTAGGCTGGCGAAAATTAACCTGGGTATAAGGTAAATTGCCAGGCACTTCGATACCGACTGCTGCTTGTGAGTCACCATCTTCGCTATAGTCCTCAAAAATAGCTGTCAGACTCAATCGGTCTATCGGGGTATAACTTAATGTACCGCGTACCAACGTACTGTCGGACTCACCAAAGTCTTTACCGCTATACGTGTTATTGAAATAACCATCCATACTCCGATCCAAAACAACCAACCGGCCGGTTAGCTTGCCATCAATCAGCGGGCCTTCCACTGCCAAAGATATATCTTTGCGCCCATAAGAGCCTACTACCGCTTCAGCCGCAAAATCAAATTCATCGCCAGGTCGCTTGGTCTTAACCACCACGGCTCCGCCGGTGACGTTGCGACCAAATAAGGTACCCTGAGGGCCACGCAGCATTTCTACGGATTCGATATCAAAAGTATCCAATAGCGAGCCGTAATTAGCCCCCTGTGTCAGGGTAGTTGTCACCCTTTTAAAAATCGATAGTAACAGAGATCAGGGGGCGGTTATGAGCAAGAAATGGCCCGTTATTCGAGCGAACGCAAAGAGTCAGTTTTAAAGAAGTT
>Ga0172382_10004742_pt1 | contig 20672 bp, 25 predicted proteins | sample Leawel138RmetaG_FD_122245 | JGI IMG/M metagenome (GOLD analysis project Ga0172382, IMG submission 122245) | Leachate microbial communities from a municipal landfill in Southern Ontario, Canada - Leachate well 138R metaG | ecosystem: Engineered > Solid waste > Landfill > Unclassified | place... | reverse complement strand
AATGTCATATAGTTGAAAGCTAATATCATTCGAGTCTATCTCGGAAGAATCGTCATCCGGTTCTTCATAAGTAATTCCCTGCACTCCTTCTCGGAAAATTCTTGTCTTTATACTGCAATGTTCGTCTAGATATTTCTTATGAAGTTCGGGATCGTCCGGCTCAACTCCGAAGAAACGTTCAAAATGCATGTCAACGAAATTCCACAATGGAACCTCGTTAACATCACCGATTTCCATAGTATCTCCACGGAATTTAATACCGGCCACAGATCGCTTCAGTGCCTCTATTTCTTCTCTAAAGAATCCTTTACGAGCTTCCATATCAGTATGCTGACGAATGGCTGGAACAAGTAGCCTATTCTTCGGCATCAATAGGGAATAAGTAACTAGATCAGCACCGAAATCCCACTTTGGAACGTCATCAATGTAGGTAAGTGCATAGGTTGGAGTTTGCTTAATTTGCTTCGTCATAATGCTCTCCTAAGTTCTGATATTTAGACAGCGGTTGCTTAACGCTTAGCGCTGACTGCCTAATTGTCTTACTTCTTGTCTTAGTTCTTTTATGTCCGACTGAATATCATCTATTCTCTTCATCAATAGACTGAATTCAGACCTAGTAACAAACTTGCTATCTATTCCGGATACGGCTCTTGTATTTTCCTCAACTTGAAACGAATACGCTGCATATGCCCAAAAGAAACTACATATAACAGTTATAATTACAAATACTTGCCCTAACGATATCCTAGAATCCCACTTTAATATCTTCCCATTAGAATTACCGTTTTTTTCCATTTGTGTCTTCCAAGTATCTCCTCACGGCTCTGATCTGTCCCTTAAGTAATCGTATCAGAGTCTCGTGAAGTTCCTTCTCTTCATCTTCCGTATAAGTTTCTTTCCAATATTCCCACCTCGGAATAAAATCATTTAACAAGTGTACTATTAAAAACTTCAAAAAAGTATCAGCCATTAAATACTCTTTTTACAAGAAAATCCAATGCACTAGCCATTGCATAATAGATATTTTGTACATTCCTCTTTATCGGATCTTCCAGATACTTCCACTTAGTACCTGGAGTCCTCTTATGTTCATACTTCTCATGCTGAACAACTGCATAATCTACTCGCGTACCAAACTTCTTTGAAATTCCCCCATAAGCCAATTCAACACTATACGTATTGGGGCTTATCTTCGGCTTATTTACCCTTCCCGTATCTCTTAGAGCTCCAGTACGAATAGGACATTCTTCAATGCTTTGGGGAAGTATGGTTTTTTCCGAAATGTCTTGTATCCCCTTACCGACAACCTCAATACATTGCAATCGCAGCGAAGACAACTGCGACATGCGCATGTTTATCGGTTCCCAACGGACTGTAATCATAAATTACGAGATAGTACGAGTTAGGTCTGAAGCCGGACTAAACGTTACCGGAGCCATAAGCTCGTCACCATGAGTTCCGCCCATCGGTTGATACGAAGAGATAAATGCCTGGCCACTCCATTGCGGATTTCCACTGGCTACGGATCCGGAAGTCGGCCTACAGACAATCGAGAAATTAGTACCAGATACGTAGAGAGGATACAGCGTTGCATCAACCGATCCAGAAGTAAAATCCTGGAAAAACGTAACGTCGACACTCCAGTTTAGCAGACCGGCCCGTTGAATTTCGGTATTATCTCCCATTGCAGCTTCATCAAGAGTGACCGCACCGGCATTAACGGTAAGTGACTTGACATTATCCGACAGATCAACCCCGTTAACCGACAAATAAGCATCTTTAAAAGGACCAAACTTAGCCATTTATTAACCCTCCAAAATTCTCTTAGATATATGACCGTTTACCAAATAAAAACTCGATACTAAATTCTCCGGAACAACATCTCCCGGATTAAAAACCTTACCATCCAAATTCAATCTTTTAGCACCACTTACATAATACTCGTATCGAGTCCTCTCTTTCTTATAATCGTCTTTTGGCTTCTTTGTGTCCACAACTTCATCTTTATCTTCAGATTTATCAGGTTCCGATTCAATAAAAGACCCTTTATAAAACTTCATATTATTCAATTCATCAGCCATATCATCACTCCCTAGCTTGGTCTCCTAACCGCGATAAAATTACATACGTAATTATAACGTTCATTCTCGTCTTTTTCCATCAATAATGGAGATTGCATTGCTTGTATCAACAAATAATCCGTAGATCCGCAAGTCGAACTTAAACAATTAAGATTTCTAAAAATATCATAAATATTTTGCTGAGCCGTTGAATTTGAATTATTCCTAACCCTAACCTGAATTGTTACATTTTCAAATGCAGGGTTAACCGAACTTCCTCCCATTACATTATCAGGAGCAAGACCTCCCGTATCGAAAACAGCAATAAGATTATCAATATGCCCAGGAATGTCGTTAGCAAAAATATTTGTCCCTTCCGTACCAAAATTAAGCTCGGATAATTTAGATGCAATATCTTTAGCCGGACTTCTAGACATTTACAACATCCTCAATTAGATTCGCAAATTTATCAGCTATTGTTCCCCACTTAAAGTCATCACAATGAGCTAATTCAAATCCCTTCCTAGCATAGTCCTCTCTCAAATCCTTGTCCTTATACATCTTAATCATTGCCGAAGCAAAGTCTTGTGCACTAACGGCTCCTCCAATAGTATTCGTACCGGGATATGTAACTGTAACGGAAGGTTCGACCAGCAATACCGTATCTTTAACCCAAGAAGACAATCCAGACCAATTAACCCCAATATTAGGAATACCACAAGCCATGGACTCTAAATGCGTAAGTCCCCACCCCTCACCCATAGCGGAACTAACGTGAACATCTAAAGAATTGTAAATTATACACATCGTATTATCATCAAAGTTATTATAGAGACCAAATCCTTTTTCTGGAATCAATACCTTATTGGAAATTCCATAATACTTTACTAACTGATCGATATCGTATCCAATATAATCATTAACAGAACAATGTAAATATAAAAAAACATCTTCATCTTTGGTTTCATCAAGAAACAATTTAAAGCTTTCAATAGCAATATCTTGCCTCTTACGAAATTGATTTCGATTCACGTCTCCAAAAATAAAAGAGTCTTCTGATAACTTAGATGAAAATCGCTTCCTGGCCTCTTCCTTATTCATAGGAAAAAATAGGTCGTTATCAATCCCGTGAGGAATGACTTCTCCTCGGCCGGTAAATCCGCACCTACGAGCCTCTTGCAACCCGAAGTCAGTATAAAATACACAGCAATCTAATGCATCAAGTCTTTCTGCATAAGCTACATTCTTAGAGTCAACCGGGATATAACCAATAAGCTTACAATCATCAATAGTATTTTTATTCTTCTCTATTTCTTTCAAATACCTTCTTACGATCCAATGGTCTGCCATCATTAGAACAACATCAGGTTTAATATTTCTTATGAGTGGGACTAATCTTGTTACTCCGACAACATCATTATTATTACAATGCAAGGCTGGATAAATCGGATATGTGTACTCGTGAGGATCGCCAAAGTAATTTATCCCTAGAACTGAAACCGAGAATCTATTACAAATACGATCTAAAACAGAATGGGTAACCCGACCAAAACCAGTTTTAGCTACTGCATCTCCAACCCAAAGCAATTTTATCTTAGCCATTAAACGTTCTCCTTGATAATTACAGATGAGCTACATATACTTTACCGTCGGAAGGTCTCCACCCAGGGAAAAAATCAACTCTCCTAATCGGGAATGCTCCATTAACCGTCTTAGGATCTGCAGCCGAGGAAGTCCCAAGATATAACCACCCCATATGCTCAATTGGTCTATCCACATAAACCAAGGCATTCGATACCATGACTTCTCCGGAAGTACTACTGAATTCTTCTTGACGATTTTCCCAACTTCCCTTTATAGTAATCGGAGTACTAAAAGATTCCTCTCCCCATACATTCAATGAAGCCGGGGCCCAATACGTAATCGTATCATTAAGATGCCTACGATACCAGTCTAAAGACATTAGTCATACTCGCTTATCGACTTAAACTTAGCTCTAGGATGATCTGTCTGTCTCAATATACCGGTAGGATCTAGAATCATAGCTTGCTGTCCATAGCGGGAAAACTTAAGACCCATACCGGTTACTCCCTCGACATTTACCTGAACAGTACCAATACGAGTCTCTTGTTCTCTTGGGTCTATACTTGAAGCTATTAAATGAGCTGCAAGCCAACGCTCAATCTCGGCTAAAAGACTCTCTCCGAGGCCCTGGCCTGAAAGATACGAATTTACAATATGATTCGCAGCTATTATAAAAGGTTCGAGTTGATCTCCGGTATACTCTGTCTCAATAATCTCCTTTACTTGATCTCCGGTAATTCTTGCCATAAATTGCTCCAGACCAGTATACCATAATCTAATTTGAAATCAACTCATCAACTGCGGCTCGAATCTTAACGATAGTTGCGGGCCCTACTCCACGAGCATTCATAAGCCGATCATCAGAAGCATTAACAACGTCTCCCGTGGTATTAAACCCTGCATTGGAAAGATTCTTTACCATGAATCCGGGGAGCTTTGTACGAGAAAGAGGAATACTCAAATCATCGAGCAATTCATCCTCGGCATTCTCTTCAGTAATAATTTCGACTTTCTTAGCCAGAGCTTTTATCGATAAGTCTTGTTCTTTAATATAAAATACATCGCCAGGGTGGTAGACAATAACTTTGCCGTCTACCACCCCGCGATGGTCCCCCCGCAACAACTGTACTTTCACAAGATCTTTACTCATTTATATCTCCGATTATTAGATACCGGTAATAACAGCAATTCCACAATTACCGTTATAATCACTCTTCACACGAGGAGCCGCAGCTGCCATTACTTTGAAGTGAAGAGTCATCCCACCATCGCTCTGCCATGGTACCGTTACGATATCCATGCCAACTGCCAGATCAACCACGTCCCTGGTCAGTTGAACAAGGACTGCCGAATCGGTAAGTAGCGAGCAAGGCTTAATATCGATAATCGAAGAGATACCACTCTTGACACGATCATAAGCCGTCTGACTTGGGACGGCAGTATAAACTTGCCGCATCTGACCGAACTGAGTCGTTGCTACGTATAGCATATACGGACCGAAGAATCCGTCTTGCTCGCAAGCATCAACCATGGCCAGGACATTTGGATAAATATGATCAACATCTCCCCAATCACCACCAGTAGTAGCGGCGGTAACAGTATTAACATCATTGAAACTAGTATATCCATCAAGTTGCTGGCCATTGATAGTGATGTTCGAAGCTCCTAGGAAAAGGATAGACTCAAGCGTCTCAGCCACCTTACGCGCAGCGATTTCAGCCTGTACCGTATCCAAAGATTCACCAAGCTTACGAGAAGCTTCCAGCTTCCGCAAGCCAATACGAAAATCCTTGTGAATAATCGGCACGGGAACGGAAATCAGCGTGTAATCAACAGCATCTTCCTCTCCCTTAGTAGCCCCGTCCATACTCACATCGGCACTGGACATGTCACTGGCCTTCTCATACTGAGAAACGGTCGTGCCAAGACCCCCTAGATCGTGTACCAGACCTGCCGCCCTAAGATCGTTGATTCCATTCAATCGTGCACGGGCAACATCAACTACCCTGGCATCCAAAAGAGCCCATTCATCATCACGAAGAGCAGAATTTACGCGAAGCTTAGAGACATCGATTCCACTGGAAGTCATGGTGACAAGATCGTTACCGGAAAACAACGAATTAAACGTATTGATTTTCGCCATGTCTTCCATTTTACACCACCTCCACTTTGATTCGAGTAGCGCCGTCATGCGGTCCGTCTGCATCTCCAGCCGTATTATCGACATCTTCCAACGAAACCGCTACAACAGATTCTGGATCACCACTAGCAACATAAGCATATTCCACAAGAGTTCCATCAGCATTAGACATTAGAAACGTACCGATAGCCACGCTACCACCAGAACACAATAAAGCATAAACTTCGTCTCCAGGAGATGCTACAAAGTACTTAACAGTATCACCACTGGCATATGAAAAGGAAATTCCGCTTCCGATGAAGTCAGCCACATCGGCAAAAGCCGGGACTGCATTTCCACCGGATACAGAATGCCTTTGGACTTGCCCAGACGCATTAAGTTCAAGTAGATCTCCGGGAGTAACCGCATCACCAGCAACCCGTTCCTTTTGGATTGGCTTGCCTTTCAAAAGAATTACATTCGGCATTTTATACCCCCTTAAATACAAAAAACTCTAAGTTAATAAAACAACTCATCTTTCGTATATTCAATCGCAAATCGTACATATTCTGTCCACTATAGCAATACAGAAGGTGGTTTATAGCCATCCTTATCGTTGGATTTAATCTTAGGCACCCTCCGCATAACTACACCGGAATAATCAGAATCGGCCTTAATAGCCTTAGATAGTTTCTCCAGCTTATCCACTGAAAAGTCTTTCATCTCACCTTCGGTCAAATCACTATGCTTTGCAATATTAGCAATAAGTTTCTTTTTGTATTCATTGACAAAAGCAACTGCAGAAGCCACTTCAGACTTCCAAGGATCCGGAATCAAATCAATGGCCTCATCCATGGAATTAACCTTTGGAGTTTCATCCTTAACTTCAACATTTTCAAGTACAACTTCATGTTCCTCGGTTACAGGAACTTCCTCTTCGGCTTCCTTGGAAACAACCTGTTCCTGAGATTTGATTTCCTCTTCAACAGGTTCGGCCTCGACTTCCGTCTTGACTTCATCGGATTTGTTGGAATTTTCAAAAGCAGCAATAAGCTTATCCAATGCAGCATCGTTAAGCTTATTCAAAATCTCAATATCGTCTTTTTCAAAGCAACCAAGTTCAATTAGTTTATTTACTTTATCATTCATAACTAAAACCTCTCCATTTCCTTCATCGTTATCTTCCTCAACGTAAATCTTGTCGTATTGGCAAGAACAATCACGTTTCGAAAGAGAAAACAATTTGGCTAGAAAATCAACAAATCCAAAGTCCTTAGCGGATTCTACATTAGTAAAGTGTCTATCCAAAAGATTCCTGGCTACACGTTGAATCGATTCCTGAGTCTCAACCGGAATATTTGCTTGCGGAGCTCTTGCAATAGCATTACGCAGTGCTCCCGCATTAAGCTTATTTGTATTAGGATTAACTACCGGAAATGCAATCAAATCATCAATAGTTTCAGCAGTCGAAGATCCGATCAGTGTCTTACTGGCAATCCATTGCTTCATCGCAGCGGGAGCATCTTGAACCCTTGCTGGAACATTCTCAGGCTTTTCGGCACCACTATGCTTATAATAACCGGCTACATAAGCCTCGAAAGTCTTATCAACAGAAGCCCAAGAAATAGTCTCAGTACCTTCAAAAGAAGGCGTTCTAGCTCTCCTCAAAACATTAACATTAATTTCATTCATGTTATTTACCCTCGGGATACCACACCCATCCTCCCAGCTACAAGCTCCTCTTTCCCCACCTTTAAGAATGGCCAAGTGATCCGGAATTATCACTTTAGCCATAACATCATATTTATTACCATCAAAAATACCAGAACTAAATTCATCTACTGAAAAGAAACCTACACTTACATCAAATCTCTTATTATCATCAATAAGTTGATCTACTAGGTTCAAACCGGAAACATTGCTAGAATCTATCCAAACCTCTCCAATTAAAGAATTAGCATCTCTATCGAATTCAACATTAAAAAAATATCCTACAGTAAGTGTTGAAATAATCTCAGGCACCCTCGCACTAACATATGTACTACCAATCTTAGGATGTCCTATTGTAACCGGAGAAAAATTCCAACCAGGAGCGGATACCGATAATACTTCCTTCGGAATATATAATCCGTTCAACACACCTTCACGAATTGCAACTACTGGAAATACATAAAATATTTTCCCATTAAGTTCTCTCTCTTCGCGTTTAACAGCTTCATTAGTCAAGGAAGAAAATAAACGTATATCAGTCATAATCCCTCTGAATTTATATCGAAAAGTTTAGCAATTTCGTTCACCTCTATATAGTATTAGTCTTCCTCCTCTTCATTCTCATTGTCACCACTATCAATCTTAGAATCAACTTCTTTTATAGTTGAGAATCCCATAAGACCGGGAACGTTTAGAATCTCAAAGGCTTGTTCCTTAGTAATAATTCCTACCGAAACCGCATCGGCAAGTTTCTCGGCAGCACGAGCCCAAGTCCACACGGCCTGAGCCTGTCTAGTTTCATCCATCTCAAACAAAGACGGCCAATGGACATCATATACTCCATCAGGAGGAGAAATCACTCCAAGATCGATCATCTTATTAACAAAAGGTCGCAAAATAACCGGCTCGGCAAATTGTTCCTGCCGTTCTTTGATCCTGGAATTCCAGTTAACTTCATCCTGTTCCGAAGCAAGCTCACCACGCTCCGATCCAAACAAAATTCTTTTTGGAATCTTGGTAGTACCGGAGATTAAAGTAATGATAGCATCAAATACTCCGGAAGGATCGGCTATTTGAGAACGAATCGGCTTAACATCAACACCTTGAGTTCTTATTACCCTTCGAATCCCATGAATATATTCTTCAATCTCTTCATCCAATTCGGCAAGGCTATCATTGTCCAATTCACCTAACTGAAATTCTGGATTAACATCAACATGAAGCCCTCGGTAAGCTCCTTGCCAAAACATTTCAGCCGAACCCGGGACAGTCTTATCTAGATCATCCAGCAGATTAAATACGGCTTGCAATCTAGGCGTTCCGTATACTTCATCCTCCATAAGATCTTCTGCAACATGAATAACCCGACTGGCATGTACAGTAACATTCATATAATCCACCGAAGCGTATGACTCGGGAGACAATGTAATCTCATATAGCAAAGGTTTGCCGAAATCAGGATCGCTACGATCATCTACCAATTCTTTAATCCTTACGCTTCCTTCAGAAAATACGGATAGATGCGTTATTTGATTTGGATCATCAAGCTTCCCTTCAAGCTTCTTGGAAAGATCTCTCCCCCGGCTCCCACCTATTCCAATCATAAGAATACCGTATCTTCCTATTCCAGAAATACGATCAACTCGTTCAAAATAATGTAATACCCTAAGTCTTTTATTCAATGCAACCCAATCTTTCTCAAAAGGAGTATCGGGATTTTTTGAATTATTTTCATATACAATAGGAGGCCTTCTCCAAGTTGCACTCGACGGAGCATCTACAATGCGCTTTGCAATACCACCTCTTGTATATTTTGCCAAATAATCATTAAATGAAATAACGGATTTGTACCCAAGAACTTTGTACAAATCCCTGGCACCGCCAAATTGCTTGCCGAGATATTGTGCCAAAGATGCACGAGATACTATAGATGCAAGTACCTTCAGCTTATTCTCGTCAAGTCTCTTTTCGACACTAACAGCATTAGATTTATTTGGATTTTTAGAATTCCATTTCTGTTGCATGGATTGAGATATCTTCAACTTAGCTTCTTCAGAATGCTTACTACCTTTCTTCATCTTCGGATCTCCCAGATATTGAAACAATATTCCTACCAAAAGATATTCTAGGTAAAATGCTTTTCTTATTGCTCTTCCTGTCACGTCCCCAACATAACTTCCTAGTTCCTCGCTGTAACCGTAGTAGCGCTTGTGTAGTTGAATCTATCTGGTCCCAGTAAGCCCCGCCGCCTTCCGGCGTTGCATTAGCGAATTCCTCAATATAATCATCTACCCAAGCCGCATTACGTGGAAGTAAAACATTACCTGCCTCGATGAATGGGACTATGGCATTTAATCTTGAAACCTTATCGTCATGACCGGGATCAAACGGAATAATACAAGGGATCCTGCTCTTCAAATATGAAATAACTGCAGGACCATTAGCCTTTTCTTCAACTAAGATATAGTTACAAGGCCATTTTGCATACATCATCTCAAGTGCCCTTACCGACTCGGGGAAGTCAAGCCGCTTACGTATCTGATGAAGCAAATAACGATTGGCGTCTTTTGCGGCCCATACCTGGCCGACTACATAAGACGAAGCACTAGTTGACTTAAATGAAAAATCCCATGAATGAATTACAACATCGAATTTCAAATTCCCGGAAGAATCTTTGGGAAGCTCATTCCAATCGAAATAACGCCACCATTCCTTTTTAACGATACCTCCCTCGGGCGGTACCGGATTCTGCTGGTACTGAGAAGCCCAGGCATATGTACCGACCACCTTCTTTATATGCTCAACGTCTTTCTTATCGTACATGGAAGGCCACAGGAGCTCCCCGGCAAATGTTCTCGGATCTTTGAACCCTATTGATGTAGTCTTCGATCTACGAGGCTCATATTCCATTGGAAGCTCCAGAACTTCCCACCCTCCTTGCTTCATCAAGTAACCTGCCAGATCTTCCTCGTGGACTCTTTGCTGAACAAGTATCATGACTCCGGTTTTTGGATCGTTTAAACGAGTACTCATGGAAGTCGTCCACCATCGTATAACGGCTTGCCGTTTGGCTTTCGAAGGAGCCTCTTTGACATTGTGGGGATCATCGCAGACTATCATCGTCCCACCGAGGCCGGTACCGGCACCACCAACTGAAGTAGCTATCCTATATCCTGTCCTATCATTTACAAAATATGTCTTAAGGTTTAGGTCACCGGATAACTTAAACGTATGGCCCCAATTCCTCTGATACCAATTTGAAAGAACAACATTACGGCAAGATACGCTGTGATCCGTCGAAAGCGTCGACGAATAAGAGGAAAACAAGAATTTCTCGGAAGGATCTTTAGTCCATGCCCAAGCCGGAAAAAATACCGAACACAATCTTGACTTTCCGAATCTCGGAGGAATGCATATGACAAGACGTTTTATGTCACGATTGTAAGCCGCCTCTAGATGATCGCATATGATATCGATATGCCAATTGGAAGAGAATTTAGTCGTAGGATCCGTGACGTGCCAAGCCTCTTCAACAAATTTCTTGAATTTGATTTCAGGGCCTTTTGCAGACACGAGTCCCTTTTCAACCACTTCAAGCAAAGAAGATATATCATTAGAAACTTCCATAGTTTACTATTATAGTATCGCATACTTTTAACAAAATGTCCTTAAATATTACTTTTTAATACTATTCTCAATATCTTTAACTACAATTCTTACTTTCTCAATAATTCCCTGATGCCTTTTCCATACCGAACTTTTAGACCTTCCCAGGGCTTTCCCAACTAATCTATATGACATTCCTTTTACATAAATCATCTTAACTATTGACTTTTCTTCTTCACTAAGCATCGGCATTACCGAATCAATTATCTTAAAATTATCTAATTTCCTATTTAATCTTATTTCTTCGTGTTCGTTGTTTTCCTCGGATTTAATCTCGTCATAGATATCTAGTATCCCAGCCTCGACAATCTCGTCTAACGAATCTATCTCAACAACATGATGAAACTCTTTTCTGACATAACTTATGATCCTGCCACACATTTTTATCGTAACATAGCTTCTAAATGTATTGCGTCTAGCCGGATCGTACTTCTTAGCGGCATCAAGCATCCCCAGCATGGCTTCTTGTACAAGATCATCCACAATAGATGAAAATGAAAAGCCGAACATGGCGGCATAGCGATATGCAAACCTTCTGGCAAATCTCATGTACCAAGCAATTTCTTCTTCGGAAAATTCGTATTTACTCATAATAAAAATTATAACACATGGAGATGCAAAAATGGTGGACACTTTTTTTGTTCCCTGCGATACTATAAGAGAAGATCACAAGCATGGTACAATGAATTTTAAAAAAAGCAGTACTTAGAGGTTGAAATTGGATTTGACTTGTGGTAGAATAGAACCGAACACAATGGAACTTAGAAATTTGCATACGCACGGACAACATGATACAATGGACATGATGGAAGTGCGTAGTTTTAACAGGTTGGGACAAGGGCGCAAGCTCACGGTAAACCACGACTGGCACCGGTGGCTAGAACCGTCGACGGCTGCCGGGCTCGTCCGGAATACTGTTGGCCCGTGGGTTAGGGTGAACGGCGCCATAAGGAGTTATCCGTCAGGGGACTCCGATAAGGCACAAGGAACAAGGGTAGGAGTTCTTTCCTATTCGGGTTCCGGAAGCTCTCTTTGTCGGTTTCTGGACGCCTCCAAGCCCCCCCAACCATTGACGATTTAGTTGCGCGAAACTCAAAAAATCGCGGGTAAGGGAGAAGTGTATCTAGTCATTTCTGTTCACGAACTTTTGTATCGTGAAGAGATAGAAGAAAGGTTCTTAGGGAACTTTGATTTAGAAAGAAAAATTCTTCTGGAGTCCCTAGGAAATGAAAAAGAAAAAAGGTTTTGACTGATGAAAGCAAGTTGAGATCTTGAATCTCAACGCAGGTTTCATCAGCATTCCCGAAGGGAATATCAAAAAGTCCCTCCACGAAAGGTCCGAAAGGCTCCTAACGAAAGGTCCGAAAGGCTAGTAAGTCCCTTACGGGACAGGGACAAAGGACCTGATAAGCACTAGGGCAAAACAAGATCTATCAAGATACGAACAAAGTGTTCAAAGGTTAAATTGGGAGAAGTGTGTCTAATTTACATTAGACCATTTTGGTTTGCTTTCGTATCGATGCACTTACGCGCTATTTTCTATCAGGACTAAGGGACTATGGGACCAGATCCTGTGCTTCGCACATGGAGCATCTCAGATAGGTTCGGCACTATCGTGCCTCACATCTTTCGATGCTCCATATTTTTTTAATAATTCTGATAAGAGGTCTGATAGAAGTAATCTTTCCTCAGAAGTATTTGACTTCTGAAGTGAAGATAAGTAAGCAGAGATCATATCAGTATACCAGTTACAATTTCTCCGGGAAGGAATCTATCGTCAGAACTTCTGGAGCTGAAAAATAAGATAACCCGTTTGGCTATATTCCCAAATATGAAACTAGTAATATTGTAATGAACGGATGCCAATCGTCTTGCGATTTAATATATGTCTCGATTGATTTTTGGTTAAGTCTGTGATATAATGGTTCAATCGTTTTTAAATGTTCTGGAAAAAGACTCCTCAAATCGTTACTGTTTCCATAGTATGAGGTCTTTTTGTCTTAACAAGTACTAGTTGATAATCTAGAGCGGAGGTTAGGTATGAATGTCTTCAGTGATCCCTATTCCCAATTCATCTACAAAAGGACATATGCCAGGTGGCTTGAAGAGGAATCCAGGAGAGAGGGGTGGAACGAAACGGTGGGAAGATTTATGACGTTTATGGAGCAAAAGCTACAAGATGCTCTTACTTTAGAGGAATATTACGAAATAGAAGAATCTATCATGAATCTAGAAGTTCTTCCCTCCATGCGTCTATTGTGGACTGCCGGTAAGGCCGCTGATAAGAATAATGCATCTGCATATAACTGTTCTTATGTGGTAATCGACGATATCAAGCGTTTTTCTGAAGCTTTATTCTTATTGGCATCGGGGGTTGGTGTGGGGTTCTCGTGCGAGAAAAAGTTTATTTCGAATCTTCCTACGGTAAAAGACGATAAGTTTAGTAAACCTGACGTTTACGTTATAGAAGATTCCAGGGAAGGATGGTCTAAAGCTCTATTATATGGGATGGAACGTTGGTATAATGGATATGATGTAGAGTTCGACTATGGAAATATCAGGCCTTTTGGTTCCAGACTAAAAACTTTTGGTGGAAGGGCCTCGGGACCGGATCCATTAATTCGTTTGATGAATTTTACAAAGCGGTCTATACGAAATGCCTCGGGGCGTAAGCTTAGACCCATTGAAGTCCACGATATCATGTGCATGATTGGAAGTGTTATTGTTTCAGGAGGAGTCCGGCGATCTTCTCTTATTTCATTATCGGATTTCGACGACGATGAGATGCGAATGGCAAAATCTGGATCCTTCCCGGAGTATCGCTACATGGCGAATAATTCCGCCATGTACGAAGAAAAACCGAATTACGATGAATTCCATAATGAATGGACTTCGCTGGTTGAATCGGGAACGGGAGAAAGGGGAATTTTTAATCGCGAAGCCGCTTACCTAAAGTCTCCCGAGAGACGTAAGAAGTTCCTCGATAAAGAACGTATCGGAACGAATCCTTGTGGTGAGATCGTCTTAAACAATACTCAGCTATGCAATCTTACCAATATCATAGTCAGGTCTTATGATGATCGTCGTAGTCTTTTCAGGAAAGCCAAGCTGGCCACCATTCTAGGGACGTATCAATCTACCCTTACGAATTTCTCATATCTTAGTGAGGAGTGGAAGAATACTTGTGAGGAAGAACGTCTTCTTGGAGTATCTCTTACAGGTATTTATGATAATCCGGATCTTGTGATTGATAGCAATCTTCTTTCAAATTTAAAGAATTATATCGTTAAGGTTAATGCGGAATATGCCAAGAAAATGGGAATCAATCCATCAACCGCAACTACTTGCGTCAAGCCGAGTGGAAATTCTTCTCAGTTGGTTAATTGCAGTTCCGGCTTACATCCACGGTATTCTAAGTACTATCTACGTAGAGTCAGGGTTGGTGCTGCGGACCCTATCCTAGATGTACTACGTGTATTCGATGTTCCGATTTATCCCGAGAACGGGAGTGGGGAATCCCCTACCGTATATGTTGCTGAATTCCCGGTTGCATCTCCCGTTGGAGCTATTACTAGAAGTGACATAGATGCAATTACTCATTTAGAGCATTGGAAATGTTTTTCCGATAATTATGCAGAACATACTGTATCGGCTACGATATATGTTGGGAAAGATGAGTGGGATAAGGTTGAGCATTGGGTTTACGATAATTTCGACAAAATCGTAGGGCTTAGTTTCCTTACCAAGGAAGATGATTCGTTGAAGTACGATCTAGCTCCGTACGAAGAGATAGATCGTGACGAATACTATTACAGAATTAATCAGATTGAGAATTTGGATATGGGATTGCTAAGACTGTTCGAATCGTCTGATTTCACTTCGGGAGCAAGAGAGTATGCCTGTACATCAGGGACTTGCGATATAATATAAGTTGTGGTATAATGATAGATGAAAAATGCTTTTTGTAGATTGTTTAGACTTGTTGTCATAACAGTAGCAATTGCTTTTATCGTATTTATGGTATATGTTGAAACAGGGATATTTACATCATGTATCATAGGAGCAATTGTAATATGGGTAGTCGGGATTTCTCGTTGGATAAACAATATAGATATTGTAGTTGGTTTAATTTTAAGAAAAAGGAGTAAGAATTGATACTAAGCATTTTAATTTGGACATTTCGCTTGTTGTTCATGGCGATACTTTTTGTACCGGTAATATGGTCTATTGCCACAGGAAATATTCTAGTACAAGTCTGTGGAGTAATTGCACTGTTGTTTCTATTGAGTATATTTAGGGGACTTCTTGATCTCGACGAAGAAGAGTAATTCGTGGGGGGAATATGATTTCTAATTTGTTACTTAATATCGGTTTGATGCTTGGTGTACTACAACAGTTTCCATCCCGAGACTTTATGTTGCAATGGGACTACTCGGATGAAGATTTGGCAAGGTTCGAAGTAACTGAATTTCGTCTGTACGAGGCTTTGTGGCCTAATTGCAGTACTCCTGACGGACCTTTGACTTGGAATCAAGCCCAGTCGATTGCTCCTCCATTGCGATCGGCTCAGGTTACAATCGTAGGGGATGGTATTGGAAGATGGTATGCAGTAACGGCGGTTAATGAATTTGGTGAATCTGAAATGTCAAATAGTGTAAATATCTGTGCTGCAATGCCGTCTAGACCTGAGAATCTTCGCAGGATTATTATTCCTGTACAGTAGTACTATTTGGAGACATAAATGGCACAATTGCTAGTAAATATTCGCCATGTATCGGATGATACTTGGGTTCCCGGACAGATTATCGTAGTAATGCCGGACGATCACGTGTGGGGGAGGTTAGAGTGCCCTCCGAGATTTGTAGTGATTAAGATTCCAAATGTTTCAGCAGATGAATTCAAGAGTTTTTTAAATGACGAATATGAAGTATCGCTTAAAGAGGCAATTGATGCTAAGGAAAGTATTACAGATGAGAAGATGGATGCTTTACGTATTGAAAATGACAGGCCGAGAGCTTGGAGATTCGTATGGGAAGATATTCCGGATAAGACTAAGGACATTATGATGACGAAGGGTTATATTACGGTTACTAAGGACTTATGGGATAACGTATTTAGGCCTCGTCTTAGAAATGAATGGCGATTGCGAAAATTTGGTATAGTTGAATTAGCTAAAAAGACTGTCGATGATATTGGATTAAAGGATGGCAACTGAAGTTGTAAAGATAGTCGATCCTGGTGGAACTGGGGATTACACGTCTCTATCTGCATTTGTAACGGGAGAGGCTCGCGATCTTGTTACAGAAGATGAGATATCGGTAGCTAAGTGCCGTTGTACCAATGGAAATGCCGATTCGTCGGAAGTAACGGTAGATGGATTTACTACGGATTCGACACACTACGTAAAGATTTGGACAGATCCATCCGATACGGGAGGAGACGGTAGAGGCGGAAGCTACAGACATTTAGGTATATGGCCTTCTAGTGGTGATATTTATAGACTTAGTGCAAGATTGTATATACGCGATAATTATGTATATGTTGACGGATTAGCGGCAAAAACATCTGTTAGTGTTATGGATGGAGCTATTTATGTAAGGGAAGTTTCTGGAATAAAAATAAGCAATTGCTATTTAGAGAATACAACCTCCGGTTCTGCTATTTTTTTCTATCAATCTACAGCTTCGGCATGGAATGTTATAGGAGTATCTGCTGGTGGATATGAGCACGTCGCATGTTGTATATTTTTAGCATCACAGTGGCCATGTACAGTATATTTATATAATTGCACTGGAATTTCTACCGGACAGTGCTATGGTATATTTGAGTCTCAGTATAGTGGTGTACATTTATATGTCTATAACTGTATTGGAGAGTCGAAAGGTGGATATTATACTGGTGGTGCGTGTTATATAGCTGTTAGTAGTGGCCCAATAAGTGGGGATTATAACATATCCGACGATACATCCGCACCAGGAGACAATAGTATCCATAGTGTAACACTTACATATAAGGACAAAAGCAATAAAGATTTTCATCTATCTTCTAGTGATACCGATGCCATAGATTCGGGAATGGAAGATCCTGGATCGGGTCTATATGATGACGATATAGATGGAGATTCTCGTCCCCAAGGATCGGGATGGGATATAGGTGCTGATGAATTCGTAGTAACAGTAACAGTTATGTCGGCGAATCCTGCTTCATATACTTTATCCACTAAAAGCATAAGTGCTTTACTTAATCACATATTATCTGTGAATAAGTCTGAATATTCTATTTCAGCTGAAGAAGTAGATATTTTGCTTAGTCTTATCGGGATAATATTGTATGCAAGTCCATCTGAATATTCTGTTTTATCTGAAAAAATAGATCTTCTTGTTAATCGTATTCTACCGGTTGGTGCATCTGAGTATTTGGTCTCAGCTGAAGAAATAAGTACTTTACTTAACTTAGCACTTCAAGCTGGCCCATCTGAATATTCTATTTATGCTGAAGAAATAAGTGCATTACTTAATCGGATATTGCTAACCGATAAAACCGACTATACTATATCCGCAGAGGACATAAGTACTTTACTCAATTACGTATTGCCGACTCTACCATCGGAATATTCTATTTCGGCTAAAGAGATAGAGATAATACTGAATCTTATCGGACTAATATTATTGGCAAGTCCATCTGAATATTCGATATCGGCAGAAAAAATAAGTGCCATCGTTAATCGCATAGTATCTACAGATAAATCTGATTACATTGTTTCCACTATGGATATAGGAACTTTACTGGATCGTGTAGTATCGGCAAACAGTGCCATATACGTTTCTTCTTTACATGACTTAGGTACTTTAATAGATCATGTAGCTCAAGCCGATGCTTCTATGTTTTTGGTTTCGGCCGATGATTTAAAAATGCTTACCGACAGGCTGGTATCGGTAAGTACTGCGGGTTATTCCGTATATGCTTCGAATTCCGATGTTTTAGCCAACCGGCTTATTTCATTGCAATCCGGTATATACGAGGCCTCGGCCAAGAATTCCGGATTGCTGGTTGGACTAGTACTACCTGCAGATGTTGGAAGTTTTAGTCTTCAGCTTAACGATTCAGATCTTTCTTTGATCAGGACTGTTTTGGCTAATCCTGCTTCCATTAACGTAACAGGTTTCGGTACGGATTTAACCTATACGCCTTTATTCGCAATATACACACTCAATGCGGATCCTGCCGGAATTACATTATCCACGGAAGCTTCCAGCTTGATTGCCGATAGGATTATGAATCAAGGCTATGGGGAATATTTTATTACAGGAGAATCGGCTTTGACGTTAGCCAATGCAGTACTCAATGCTGCGTTCCAGCAAATCGATATTAGTCCTTCCGATACTCGGCTTATTACATTGAGAAAAATTTTAGCAGATCCGGGATACTACAATGTTACTGGCACAACAGTAGATATTATTTGGTCTGGAGAAGTGGCTGTTGTAAAATTGATATCGATATCTATGGCTTTTTCAACTTTATCTAATATATCGATGAACGTATCGGGGTTTTGTAACGATTTAATTAGTGTATCAACTATGAACAACATTAAATTATATTTTTAGGGGGACATTATGCCAGCTAGTGCAAATAAATTTAATACTTTTGTTGGAGATCTTGCAAGCAAGGTACACGACCTTGTCGGGACGACTCCGGGTAGTGATATTGATCAATTTAAGGTATACTTGTCGAATGCCGCTCCAAGTGCCACAGATGATTCAGTTAAGGCCGATTTGGCTGAAATTACTAATGAACATGGATATACTGCACCAGTATCTATAACTCCTTCAGGAACATCGAGTAATGGGACGGTTACTCTTACGGGATCCAAGATTACGATTACGGCAAATGGTGGAACCGTAGGTCCTTTTCGATATGTTGTACTGTACAACGATACTCCGACAAGTCCAGCAGATCCGTTGGTTCTTTGGTGGGACTATGGTTCTTCAATTACCTTGAATGATGGAGAGTCGTTTACCATTAAGTTTAACTCGTCGGATACTACTGGAACGGTCCTTACTATTACGTAGTAATATGGAATGCTGCAAAAATAAGTATAACATATATACGGAGGAAGATGGCGGATCAATTGTAATGATTTGTCGTGTATGTGGAAAAAAGCATTATGAAATCGATGTAGAACGACTCACTATAGGTATTGGGGGCTGTAATGCCAATAACCACAAGGATATCGGAGAGGGTAGCGGAAGGATCGACGGCGCAGGTAACCGGAAGCTTTGTTGATCTTGATGGAGAGGCTTTTAAGCCGGAACAAGTCCTGATGACACTTTATAATGTCTCTACCGGAGAGATTATCAATAACCGTTCCGATGTAGATGTAACTTCGTATGTCGACGATTCTGGTAATCTCTCGCTAGAGTTGACACCAGACGATAATCCCATCCTTCATAAGTCAAGAGAAGAAAGCCGCATATTACTTCTGGAATGGACTTGGAATTCAGGCCTTAAGGCCGGTAAACACGAGATCCATTTTGTAGTCCGTGATCTTGCCTTTGTCCAATAGAAACTATTGATACTATAGTTTCTTTGTAGTATAATTAGTATGAGGTTTTCAGTTGCATTTAGATATTAGGAGATTTTTATGATGAGATTACACTTGGGCTGCGGTACCAATCATCTTCCAGGATGGGTTAATGTAGATTTTAACCCGAATTATTCTCCCGATGTTCTAGACGATGTTATGCGTTTATCCAAGTTTGATAAAGGATGTGCCGATGAGATCTTGGCCGAGCATGTACTGGAACATCTTCCATTAAATGGTAGTTTGATAGCCTTGAACCGTTGGAGAGAGGTTCTTAAAATAGGTGGAAAACTTACAATCGAGGTACCGGATCTTAAGAGAGCATGTTTTGAATTCCTCGAATGTCAGGATTTTGATCCCGCTCCCGAAAGTATTCTGAATAGATATCCAAATCTTCGTAGAATTCTTAATGATCGGGGAGACACTTGGTTTTATCGAGGTTGGGGCCGGGCACGTAATTTCTTTGGGTCTCAGGATTATCCGGGACAATTTCATCTTTCCGGATGGTGGAAAGAAAAGTTGGTAAATGAGTTGGAGAAGAGAGGATTCAAAATCATATCGGCTATGGAGAGTTTTGAATTTACAGATTCATCGGAAAGGAAGGCACTTGGATTTTCGGGTCATTCCGAAGAAGAACCTTGTTTGCGTGTTGTAGCGGAAAGAAAGGAATAAGTCATGATTGATCCTTCGGTAGAAAGAGGCGCACAATATAAAAATAAGTCTGATTTACGTATTGGTGTAGTCGTTCCGGTACATAACTGCTTGGAATATACTAAGCAGATGATGAATTCATTCCGATCAAGTTGGAAATATCGCTGGATCGTTGTCGATAATGGATCTACCGATGGGACACAAGAATACTTTGAATCTGGAATTATAGAATTAACGAATGAATCTATTCGTAATTGTGATGGTGTTAAGTATCATAGATTTGATGATAATCTCGGTGTTT
>Ga0172382_10004739_pt1 | contig 20676 bp, 12 predicted proteins | sample Leawel138RmetaG_FD_122245 | JGI IMG/M metagenome (GOLD analysis project Ga0172382, IMG submission 122245) | Leachate microbial communities from a municipal landfill in Southern Ontario, Canada - Leachate well 138R metaG | ecosystem: Engineered > Solid waste > Landfill > Unclassified | place... | reverse complement strand
TTATTGCAGTTTAAATTTAGATAATAAAGGTAGTGTGTTTTAAAAGGAATTATTGGATAGTAAGCCGTAATGTGACATATCTTTCTTGCTTTCTTATCTTACTTACATCTTTACAATATTCATCGTGTATTGTATGATATTAGATTACAGACAGTTGTTTCAAATTCATAATGAATCTTAATGGTAAATCCATTGATTTGCTAATTCCTATTCTCGGAGTAGTTGACAAAGGGGGTTTATTGATTGATTGGAAATCGCTAAGAAAAATATCATTTGACAACAAGGAGGACTTATTATTATTGAGATTGATAGCTAATGCTTTGCTGATGTTTCCGGGTCCTGACAACAACTTAGAAACATCCTCTGTGCCTCTGTTCAATTTCATTAAATCTATACCATAGAGAGGAAGCATACTTCTGATTAGTACTGCTTCACCAATCCCTACTGAATTACTTACTACATTTATGCAATGATGAATCCCGTAAATTTTATAAACATACAGAGTAGAAGCCCGCATGAACATAGCAGAGTTCCTCTTGCTTTCACCTGATGCAGAATGACTTGCATAATCATCTTTGGAGAGATATGCTTCAGTTTCAGATATAATTCCGGATAATGTATTGCCGTTAATCACCCTTACAAAGACCTTACCAAGCAAAGATTTTGCTAAACTGACAGTATCTTTTTCGTAAAATTCTTTGCTGATTTTATATTCCAAAAATTTAGCTGATATCCTGTCATTATCATTGATTAACATTTCTAATAAAGCATTTATAAAAAAAACGAAAATAAATATACGAAAAAATCAGTATTTTTGTAGAATAATTTTTCTGTTAAATCTGATTAAATATGTCAATAAAAAATATAATCGCTGATTCGGACTCATTCTTTTCACTTCCGGTGAAATATGTCTTTTACAAATATTTCAATAAATATTATAAGGTAAACGATATAATAGAAGCTGCTGAAATTGATTCTGAAGGAGACCTTTTGATTGAATTGAAAAGCGGTTTGAAAATCAGTTCCCCTCCATCCAAATACGAGGCTGACCATAATTTTACCGAAAGATACAAGTACGGTGACAAATCAAAAATGGATAAAATTATTGATGTTGAACGCTTTTTCTTCTTATATGAAGTATTATCGGAATTATATATAAATAATGAGTATTTTGTTCATTACGACTTACAGAAAGGAGATGTCGTAATTGATGCCGGTGCTAATATCGGAGGTTTTACTCTACAAGCATCAAGAAAAGTTGGAGACAGTGGCAGAATCTACGCTATTGAACCTAATGAAGACAACAGAAGAACACTCCAAAAAAACTTGAAGCTCAACAATATTAACAATTGTATCATACTGACAGAAGCATTATGGTCGGAGAAATGTACTAAAAAGTTTTTTATCAGTCACAGACCAGGGGAACATACTCTCATAAACTACGACGGTGATTCACATTTTCATAAGCAAGGTGAAATAACCATAAACTGCGAGAAATTGGACGATTTACTCATAAAATATAATATTGAAAATATTAAGTACCTCAAAATGGATATTGAAGGAGCCGAAATTGAAGCAATCAAAGGTGCCGGTAACCTTCTGGAAACCCAATCCCCATATCTTCATATCGAAGCTTTACACGAAGTCAACGGCAAACCTGCCTATCTCGAAGTCATCAAATCCATCGAGCGCCACGGCTACAAGCTGAAGAAGGAGGTGGACAATTATCGTGGTACAATTTCAGCAGTCAAATAAAGAATAAAATATTTTGATAATTCAAATTCTTTAACTATATTTGAAATGATGAGCTAAAGCCAAGTCAATGACTTTGAGTTTACATGAATAGTTGTTGATTAATCGAAAATTGCAATATAATATGTTGCTTTTATAGATTATTTGAATTCATTGGGAGCAAATTATGAAGAAGTTATATTTGATAATCGGAATTTTTCTAATACTAAATATTGACAGTTATGGACAAGGGGAGACATATAACTGGCATTTTGGGTTTCACAGTTCATTGACATTTGACACACCATCATTAGAACCACTATTTGTTCCCGGGTCTGCTATGGATACTTGGGAGGGTTGTGCAAGCATTTCGGATAAAGATGGTAAGTTACTATTTTATGCAAGCGGCAATAAAATATGGGATATGAATAACAATATTATGCTTAATGGTGATGGTATTTTAGGTAATAGTTCAGCAACACAATCTTGCATAATAATCCCTTCACCATCAAATTCAAATCAATACTATGTATTCACTGTTGACGCAGTTGAAAGTCAACAAAACGGATTTAGATATTCAATAGTAGATATGTCATATAATTTAGGTTTAGGTGAAGTAATAAGTAAGAATATCCTTATAAATTCTTCACCGATTGAGAGATTGACAGCTATCCAGCATTCAGACAAATCATCATACTGGATAATTGTACATATCTGGCAAAATAACGAGTATTTAGCGTATTTACTTAATAAAGATGGAATATCGTCCGAACCGGTGAGAAGCTATGGATTAAACATAAGCCCTAGAGCGACAGGCTCGGTAATCAAACCAACATTAGACGGTAAACTTATAGCATCGGCACACTCATTTGCCAAGGTAATCGAAATATTTGACTTTGATAATTCAACAGGAAGAATGGCTCTAAAGCACAATTTGGAGCATCCTTTTTTTGAATGGCCTTATGGTGTTGAATTTTCACCAAACAATCAATACCTTTATGCATCATTGTTCCTGCCTTGTCGTTTGATTCAACTTGATATAACAAAGACAAATGCCCAAGAGATTCTGTCTTCATTGATTGTACTCGGAACTAATTTGAATCAAACTTTTTTCTATGGTTCATTACAACTTGGACCGAATAGTAAAATTTATGTTGCTCAAGATGGCTTTGATTATTTGGGTGTGATCAATGAGCCAAATAAATCAGGCTTGGAATGTGATTTTGTTCAAAATGGAGTCCATCTTACTTCCACTGGTAAATCGAGATTGGGATTACCTACCTTCATACAGCAACTTGTTATTCCTGACCCTGTATGTATTCCAAAGGGAGAAGAACTAATTACCAATGGAAATTTTGACGATATAAGATATGTATTTGAGACGACATTAAATATCTTAGACAGTTCAGAACCCGATAGTTTAATAAAAAGCGGGACATGTATTATTAATGATATAAATCCTTTAATTATCAACGATGATTGTCCTCTGTTTAATTCCGGTAATAATTATTTAATGATTCATACAAATGCAAGAAAACATGAATTATTTTCATATCGTGTACCTGTTGAAAAGAATGAAAATTATGCACTAAATTTCGATTTAATTAATCTGGAAAAAACATTTATAAGTAACATCTCAATTGAAATCAATGATGTTGTTATAGCATCAAATTTAATTCATTATAAAGGTTATTGTAAAAGTAAATCATTCTCATTTCAGTGGAACACGGGCTCATCAGATACAGCTGTAATCAAATTCATACATAACAATAATGTATCAGCTGCCTATGCTTTTGATAATATAAGTTTTAGATCTTGTGCATGCTCAAAAACAATTTCCTTGTATGAAGAATTAGAAATTTGTTATGGTTCTCAAATCAAATTCGATAAAATTGACAGCAAATACAAATGTCATTGGACTCCCGTTAACGGAATCAACGACAGATTTGCACCAAATCCCATATTTAATCCGACACAAACCACCGTTTATTATGTCCAGATGAACGATATAGAAACCGGTTGTTCATATCTTGATTCCATTAAAATAATCGTAAATGATGTCATTACTTTTGAAATTCAAGCACCAGATTTTATCTGCCCTGGTGATTCAATAATGTTAAATATTCCTGAAGATGGTTTTCATGATTTCCTATGGAATACGGGTGAAATAGTTAACTCCATTATGGTATTTAAACCCGGAACATATATCGTTACATTTAGAGATTTGCAAGGCTGCAGTTATAAAGCAAAAAAGAATATTGACTTAGGACAAGTTGAAGATGTAATTTTTGAAAGTCCAAGTGAAGTTTGCCTAAACCAACAATTCAAACTAAAGGTAAAGAATGATGCATCCGAGTACATTTGGTCAGATGGACAAAATTCAAAAGAAGCCGTTTTTAACGGACCCGGGATATATTATGTTTCTTTAAGATTCAATAACGGTTGTACTGTATCTGATTCTATAACAATTAGGCAAAAAGAACCAGCAGATTTGCAAATTTACGGACAGGCTAATATTTGCAAAGGAAGTTCAACTGAGCTAAGTATTGAAGGAAATTACGAAAATATACTGTGGAGTAATGGTGGTGAAGACAAAACAATCATAATTGATCAACCGGGTACTTACACAGTTACCGCTCTTGACAAGGATGGTTGCCAATACAACGGTATAATCATAGTAGAACTTATTGAAGAAATTTTATCTGAATTACCAATTGATTTCGGAGAATTTTGTATTGGTGAAAGCTTGGTTATCAATAAAGTTTTTGATATTTCTAATATCAGAAGTACAGTTGTTCAAAACATAACAACTACCGGAAATTCCGACGTATTTAGAATTACTTATCGTGATACTTTCCCTTCACAACTTGATTCAGGTGAAGTATTATCGTTCACGATGTATCTGAAAATCAACAAATATATTCCAAATTTTTATGATACTATTTTAGTTGAAATCAATCATCCATGTAAAACAACCTATAGAATTCCAGTAACAGCCATAATCAAACAGTCCAACTCTAAAGTATGGGTTTCAGATACAACTTTGGAAGTTGGAAATGAAGTATGTTTACCAATATATGCTCAAATTGAGTGCGACAGATTAGTTCAAAGTAATTTAAAATATGATTTAAATATCAAATTAAAGAAAAGTCTGTTTAAGCCGAATATTGTACAACATGGTGACATGACGGTTACTGATGACGAATACTTTTATTATGTCCATATCAAATCTGAAGCAGATGTTTATTCAAAACCGACAATAATTAATTATCTTTGCGGTTTAACGTTACTTCCAGATTCAGTCAAGAACAATATTGATATTTATAGTTTCAATTGGCTATTTACAGATTTACCTGTTTCCACACAAAACAGTACAATCACCCTAGAACAATGTCAAATAGGTCTGAGACAAATCCAGCTTATTAAGGTAACTGGTTTTAAAATTCAGCCAAACACTGGAAGTGGAGTTTTTGAAATTGAGGTTACTAGTTCCGAATTAGGACTACACCATATTTATATACAAAATATTGCAGGTGTTCGTGTTCTTGAATCAACCTGGATTAGAAACTCTCGCGAAAACAGCGAAATTATAACTAAGTCATTTGACCTCAATGTTTTACCAAGTGGCGTATATACAGTAATACTCAAAACACCGTGGAGTATTAAAACAGATAAATTATTAATTATCAAATAACCCTCACATTCACAAAGAGGTAAGAGTTTGAAAATTTGCTAAGTGAATTTAATAAAAAACAGCCCTGACAATGAATTATCTGGGCTGCTTTTTTTAGAGAGGGAGGAATGAACTATTGTTTGATGATTTTCTTTACTATGATGTCGTTACCCGAATCAATAAGTAACATATAAACACCACTTGCAAATCCACTCATATCGAGACTTAATTCTAAGTCAAAATCACAAGTATGCTGGCTTGCAATCAGTTCATTACCGAGTAAATCCATTACTTTGACGGTAACATTATTTTGTGGTTCAGAAAATGCAGCGAATAATTCAACATTGCTTTCAACCGGATTTGGATATGATAGCATGTATGATGAATTATTCATTCCTGCAATGATAATATCAGCATCTTTACGCGGAGAAACCCAAACTGTCACTCTCTTCACTTTGCTTACACAACTTGTTTCATCAGAAGCTGTAACAGTATATTGGTTGGCTCCAACCGGCGGAATATGATTCACCGGATCGTTGATTAAAGTGCCATCTTTTCTATACCACTCTATTGTGTATGGAGGTACACCGCCTGAAACAGTAATTATGCTGTTCAGATTTAGAGCAGTATTCTTCGGTGAATGCTGATACAACACAGGTCCATCAACTGTAGCCGGTGGATTAACAAAGACAGTCAACGAGCCGTTAACCATTTCACCGGTGACATTGTCAAATACTGTTATAGAGAAAATTGTAGTAAAGTTTACTTGTGCAAAAGGATTCTGAATGTTCGGGTCACTCACGAGATTAGCCGGATGCCAAAATATAGAGTAGTCTCCCGAACCACCTTCAATCAGGTTTTCACTGCCCAGAACAAACATAACTTCACGACATACAGATTGATCTTGGATGTTCAATTTTAAAGCTCCGGTATTAATGATGGTAAGCTTTCTTGCTGGTGAGAAATTGCAATAGTCGTTACCATCAAACATTCTGACTCTCCACCAGTAATCCCCAACCATGTAATTTTCAGATGAATGTGTGTAAGTAGTTTCACTGACTGACGTTGTAAACATGATATCAGTAAATGCTTGATCATTACTAATTTCAATTTGATAGCTCACAGCTCCTTCAGCCGGTAGCCAAGAATAGTCAATGCTGACAGGCTCGGCAAAAGGTAACTGTTCATTATTTTCAGGTGTGGACAGTATAACTACAGGACATAATGACTCAACTACTGACTGAGCTTCATTGCTGAATCCACTGTAATTAGGTCTTGTATCGAAAGCTTTGAGGGCGAACCAGTAAACATTACTTAAATCTAAACCTGTTAATGTAAATGTCGTTACATTTCCAACATTAATCGGTGAAGGTCCTTCGTTAGCGTCATTTCCGGTATAAGGAGCACCTGAACCATCTGAATCATAGTATAATTCATATCCGAATAAATCTTCTTCGGTATTAGCATTCCATTGTAAGACGACTGTACCGTTCGAGGAAGATACAACTTCCAAACCTGTCGGAGCAGCGGGAGCTGTGATGTCAGGTACGTTAATTTGCCTTGAAACATCTTTAGCATCTGCGTTTGTAGCATCGAAATTCATGGAATATTTCAAAAATCCTGAACTTTGTTCATTTGCTTTAACTTTCCAAATTACCGTTGCTGATTGTCTCCCCGGTATATCTCCTATATTCTGCAAAGCAGGTTCACTTGATTGGTCAAGTTCAAGACCTACCGGTAATTCAAGTAATTCTGCAGTAACCGAAGTTGCTGCTACAGTACCGTTGTTGAAAATCACAGCTTCCACAGTAAATGGATTAGGAGCTAATTCGCCACCGGATATGTCAAGAGTGAATGGAGCGTTTATTTGAATAGAAAGTGGAGGAAGCAAATCTTGATTTTCCAATAATGCTTTGCTTGCTGTATTGTTTGATTCGTTTGATTCTATAATCATGCTGTTAGGGTCTATCCTAACAAAAATATATTGCCCTTCTGCATCTTGAGGAACAGTCCAGTTTACAGAGACTTGAGCAGAAGTATTAGCGGCTAAGTTCGCTATGGATTGGTCGTTACCAATCTGGATACCGCCCATGTCTGGATTGCCGAGATAAAATCTAACCAGCACATTTTCTGCATCTAACTGTGAATTATTATTCACATTACAGTTTAGTACAACGGCTTGACCTTGAACTACCGGGTCAGGATTGAATGTTATATCTGATGATGATACAGACAAATCAGTAAGACTTGTTGAGTAGTTGAGTGGCATGAAATCAGCACCCGCTGATCCTCCGAAGCTTGTTACAACACTTACGTTCTTACTGCTTTCCACTTTATAGACTGCATGTACCGAATTAAATGAATAACCTTCTCCTTCGTTCAGCACATCATCAAAAATTACCTGCTCATTATCTGTTCTGGTAATCTTTACATTATTATCAGATTCATAAGAGAACACATCGAATCTGTTTTGTACGGTCGGTACGTAGAACAAAGTGCCTATACCAAATCCGCCCTTGTCTATATGGCGAGTCAGATAGTAATAATTTCCTGTGTATCCTGCATATGGATGATTACCAACAGTAACATTCTTGTCAGAAATCACAGAGAAAAATCTTTGTGAAGTATTTTGGATTGCATGAACTTCTCCTTCATCAAGTACACCTTCCCAAATTATTTCGTCCGTCTGAAGATTGCGCACCACTACATTCGTGTTGTCGTTATATCCGGTAACTATAATTCCGTTAGTCCAACCGCCGACATCTCCTGAATAGCTATAAAACTTAGTTCCTGAAAATGAACCGTTATTAGATGGGACCATATAGCCTTGATCATTGTAAGAAAGAGCAGCAACCGGCTTATTGGCAGTAACACTCATAAACACGTTTCTTCCGCTGTATTCGTACCATTCTCCTTCATTTAGGATTCCTGCCGATATGACAACATCAGTTGTTAAATTTTTTAAAGTATATTCTGTGTTGTCTTCATAAGCAAATATCAGGAACTTATCTGTTGAATACGCACTCGGCATATATGTATTCAGTTTCGTTGACAATCCGTATCCGTTCTCATTGACGGCACTGAAGCCAAGGACATAGGTAGATACCGGGTCGCCAACTAATACGGAATATGATTTGTTGCCTACAATCTTATAAATGCCTTGTGATAAGGTATTTACTTTGTACTTATCCAAACCTAATATGTACTCGGTAACAAGTTGTCCATTTGCATTGTAAATTTCTATTTCTGTATTGTCAAAGTAGGAAAACACAACGATATCACTGAATGTGAATACTGTTGTGGCGTAGGGGTTCACCGATTGTAGTTGTTCTCCGGAATTTGATTTTGATTTATAGCCGGGTATTTCATACTTTCCGATTGGAAAAGCCTCTTTCGGCTCAACAGTTCCGGGAGCTCTACCAAATTCTTCACCTAATGTGTTTAAACTTGTTGACAGCATAATTAATGCCATCCAAATCAAAAAGAATAAACCTCTCATGATACTCTCACAATTAATAATACAAACGATTTTGTAAAAGTACATAAATTTCAGGTAAATTCACCCATTGTTCATACCTGTTAGTATATCATTAAATTACTTAGAAGAAATCATATTTCATGTTAAACTAAGATTAATTAAAGAATTAGAGAAGATTAAATTTAATTGAAATATTTTATATAATGATTACATTCGTACCCATTTTTCCAATTTCAATATATTAATTGAGGTACATTATATCTGAATCTTCCGGCCTTGAATACAATATCAACAATTTAAATTTATTGTCGAACAATATGAATCAAACTTTGAATTTACTCAGAAGGATAAATTATTTTATTAACAGCATCAGAATATTCAATATTTTCATAAATTAATTTTACTTAACATTAGGCACCGGTATTGATTCGATTTTTACGAATATATGTCCAATGACTGCATCTGCGGTTTTGGCATCTTGGATTTTTTGAATTGCTTCCAAATCTAACTTGTAATTCGCATTCAACAGCCTTAATCCTGATATAGTAATAATAGTTCTCGATAAAACCATACCGGGTTCGAGCACGTAAGGATTGACGACTGCTTCGCTAGCACGCTTTTGCGGAGTTGACATTGTGTTGAGATATGCAAGGTATTGGTCGTAAAATGCAAGCACTCTGAAATCATAAACTCTATTGATTTCATTCCAAAGCATGGGAATTATTCTGTCGAGGTGCTTGGGATGGTGTGACCTATAATATTCAAAATCACTTGCAACTCTAATTATTCTGGAGCCAAGCGGTATAGCCCAATTTTTTATTTTGTTAGGAATTCCTGAACCATCGAAATTTTCATAGACACTGTTTAGAATTTTTTTTGTAATTTCATACCCTTTCAGGTCTCCCAACATCTTTTCGACGAATTTATTATAATCATACATATTCGTATTTGAAACAATACCGTTAACCATTACCGGTAAGTTATGGAATTTGTCCTTGAACATGGCATACGGCAGATAACAAAGTTCTGCAGCCTGCTCAATTTCCTTTTGTTCTTGCTGGTCATTTGTCAACTGCCCGGCAATAAACTTAGAGGCAGCTACAATTCTGCCGATTGCTTCTTTTTTATCGGGTATCCTCTCGAATTGTATAAATTTTAATAGATTACGAAGTTTTTCTCTTTGTGGTTCAATATCATTTTTTAAACATGATAGTTCCTCCTCGAGTCGGGCGACCTTATCTTGCATGCTAAGAATTTTGGATGTATTCTTTAAAGTCAGTAGAATTACGTCAATTGACAGTGGTTTATTTATGAAATTGTCAACTCCTGCTTGTACAGCTTTGATAAGCAACTCTCTGTCATTAGAACTACTCATCATTATGTAGTTATAGTCCTTAAACCGTTCGTCTGATTTAACTTTTTTTAAAAGCTGTAAACCATTTATACTTGACAAATTATATTCACATAACAATACAACTTCAAGTGTCTCCTTCTCTAAGCTTTTCCACGCATTAAATCCATCGCTGAATTTCTTCACATACATATTTGGGAACAACTTACTGATGAGCTTTTGTAAAGTATCCGAAGAGTTTTCGTCCTCATCAATGATATAAAAAATTATCCTTTTATCACTCATAAAAATTATTTCCAACAAGTAAAAAGTCCGGTTCTAATAAAGTTTATCTTATCAAATATCTTTTTGTTCCGCAAAATAGGAGGCTGTATATTTGCTGAATTTAACACTATCTTTCAATCAATTAATTCTGTAATAATCATACAAATTAATAAATCTATAATTACAAAATTACAAAGATAATACGAATATTCATCTACTTTTTTGAATAGAAACATTTTTTTAAATATTAAAAATCAAGACCTAAAGAAAATACATAATAGGGTTCAGACCATCTGTCAATTTCATTCCTCCAAGCAATATCGAGCTTCCAAGGAATGCCGAGCAAGAAAGCACGAATACCGAATCCACTGCTCATCAACAAATTTCCCGGGACTTTTTCACCGTTATCCAAAGTATTGGAATATACAACTTCATCATACCATGCAGAACCCACATCCATGAATACAGCTCCGTTAATTCCCTGTATCAGAATAGGCAATGGACCGGCAACAAGTGCTGTCAAGAGAGGAAAACGAAATTCAGCATTTGCAATGAAATACTTGTCACCAACTACCTCACTGACAGCCCAACCTCTCATCGGCATTTCAAAAGCCATGAATGCAAAATCTTCGGGTGAGTCAAAAGGTAAAATTCCGCCGCTGAACCTTCTGTTCAACCAGTTGTCTGTACCACCCATAAAGAAATTCTGAGCATTAGGTCCGAGACTCGCACCAGCAGCACCACGAAGAGCAAATCCGAAATACATTCCAATAGGTATATAAGTTCTGTAATCTCCTCTAAAAGTAGCAAAACCTGAACCTGATTCACCGAATTTTGGTGAACCGCTTATATCAAGATAATATCTTGAGCCGTCTCTAGGTCCGTAATATCCCCATAATGTATTGTCATGGACATATCTTAAACGAGGAACAATCAAATATTTGTCTATTGCTGATATTGCGGGATTATCTACATTTTCTTTAGAAAGATACATAAAATTTGCACCGAATTCGATACGGTCAAATAAACTTAATGGATATGATGCTGTTACACCGGTACCAAAATTTCGAAAACGGTAATAACTTCTGTCGGCACCAAATACAAATGCTGAAGTATGATATAGATTGAAACTGTAATCAATTACCTTCGGCAGATAATTATATGTAAGGAAAAATTGGCTGTTACGTAAGTCAAGCAACAGGTTAGCACCGAAATAAATTTGATGATCACCGAGTACATCGCTGAATAACATTTGTGTAATTGCTTGTACACCAAAGAAAGTATTATAACCTGGGTTTCCTAAGATTAAATCAGGTGAAAATTTGACTTTATATTCTTGCTCTTCATATTCGGATTCAATCGTATCACGTTGAGATTGTTCTTCAAAATTTCCGTTAATCAAGGATTTTTGAACATCTGCATTAGGAGATACCAATTGTTGTGATTCAAAACTCAGCTCGAAGTCTCCGTAGCCTTTCAGCTCTGTTCCTTCCGATGATTTATCCGTATCTTCTGCAATAGATTCAATAATTTTTCTCTGCTCTATTTGTGATTTCCTGAACTTGGTAAGCGGCAACTCATCCATTCCTAATTTTATTTCAAGTGGATACTTCATCATATAAATATCATAACCGCCCTTTATTTGGGTTGTAAATAAGAGCTTTGCAGCATCATTTGAAATTGCAATCTGAGTGATTCCTGTTAATGAATTTGTAAGTGGTACCGATTTCCTTGTGAATAAATCCATGAGGTAGATATTGCCTATACCATTTACATCTGATACATACAGCAATTTATCGTCGCCGGGGACAACAGCAATACTTGTTTTACTGAACTCGGAATCGTAAGTCAATCTTGTAATTTTATTGTCAGATAAATTCAATTCGTAAATATCATTTTTATAAACATCATAATCCCATATTTTGAAATTACGATGAGTATAACTATGGTCAATATTAGTGCCTCTGTCAGATATGAAGTAAATTCTCTTACTATCATAAGACCAGGATATAGATAAAACTGAGAAAATATCGCTTGTCAGTTCGCTCAATTCTTTAGTTTTTAAATTATATACAAAGATGTCCGATTGAATATCTTTGGCTCCAATAAATGCGATTTTTTCACCATCATGTGACCATTGCACGGAGGAAATTGAATTAATACCGAATTTCAATCGCTCGTAATCGCCGTTTTTAGCATCAACGATAAAGATTGCATCTTCACCGCCGGCTTTTGCAGATACAACAATATGTGTTCCGTCCTTATTCCATGAAATTCCGGGAGTAAGCATATTCAAATCTTCAAAATCTTGAGTCCTTGAACTGCTTATTAATTGTTTTACACTTGATTTATCATCTATTCTTCTGACAAAAATACCGAAGACACCGCCGCTTGTAGATATATAAGCCATACTCTCACCATCAGGAGAAATTGCTGGTGAAGAATTATAGAATGTCATATCCTTTTCATGGTCGGTAACAGGAATAGCATAATCTTTTGGGTCAGTAAATAATTCAAGATCGGGGAAATAAAATTTCTTGATATCCCGTTGCCATTTCTCTGAAAATTCTTCCATTGACATCTGGAATGTACTCTGAAACGCCACATCGAGGTTCTTATGGATGCGAAGTCTGTTAATCAAGTCTCCCACTCTTTCTTTGCCGTATGTGTCAGCCACATAACTGTAAAAAGTCTGTCCTCCCCTATATGCCAAATATCCGTTCAGTCGGTTAAGAGGCGGAAGATTTTCACTTAGGGTTAAATCTCGCATAAACATATCGGTCTCTGTATTCATTCCACCAATACTCTGCCATTCAGCAAAGCCCTCGTTCATCCAAAGCGGTATCATAAAGCCTCCGCTCGATGTCAAGGCTGATTGGAAGGTACCCCCATAAAACATATCATTCAAGACTGCGTGTACAAGCTCATGATGAATTACGTGGTCAAGCTGTGCCCAATTACCCTGAAAAGGAACAACTACCCTGTTCTTATAAAGCTCGGTTACACCTCCGACTCCTTCAGGCATGAATTGCATAATGACATTAGTCTGTTGAAACTCATTATGTGAATTGTAAACTACGACTGCGATACGACTCGACATTCTGTGATTAAGAGTACTTGTGATTGCTGTCAGTGATTTTTCAGATGCTCTGATTGTGTAGTCTGCAAGATATTTTGAGCCGTCATCATAATAAACATCAAAATTAACGGATTGCAGGTATTTCCAGTCAAAATCTTTATATTGTACCTTATTCTTACCAAATTGAGAATATAATTGCACATTTACTGACAGTATTGCCAGCATAAATATTAAAATCTTATATTCAATCTTCATTTTCAAATATCCTGTTGACCGATAAATTTGAATATTTCTTTTATAGACACTTAATCACCTATATTGGTTACAATGCACTTCCCATTAGACGTTATAAGTATTCATTAAGTTTAATGCAACCCTAACACATTAACTGTCGGATTTAATTAAACATACAAATTCAATAAATAATAATTCAATCCGTTTATTAACTTTGATTTTGTTCGCAGCGTATAAAAGAGGTCATGTTTGTTTTATTAATTATCGGGGGTTTTTGATTTATTTAAGTACATATTTTGTTTAACAATTGGGAGATATCCTCCTGATGATTTTGATGTTTAATTACAGGAAATTGCTGTGGATAACCCTGAGTGTCCTGACCGGCACACTACTCACAGTATTTTCTTTAAATTATCTGATTGCCGCGGAAGATGAATACGTTGCAGTCAAGGTCGTTCGCAATAATGACAGTAATGAAAATGATATACAAAGCGTCTTGTATGAGAATTCCGTCTTAGACAGCACAATGCTTGAAATTGAAGGAACAGCTTCATACTACGGGAAAAAATTTCATAAAAGAAAAACAGCGAGTGGCGAAAGATATGATATGAATAAATACACCGCTGCTCATCGTACACTGCCGTTTGGTACAATTCTCAAGGTAACAAATCTCGAAAATTCAAAATCTACTTTCGTTCGTATTAATGACAGAGGTCCTTATGTAAGGAAGAGAATTATTGATTTGTCTAAACATTCTGCTCACAGTATTGAAGGTAAGGGTTTACCTTTTGTAAAAATTGAAGGTTTTGTAAGAAAAATGACTGACCTTAGCAATCAACCGGATAAGAACTACTTCTTTGCTTATTCTTTTGCCCATAAGCCGGTAATCGTACCCGCCGATTATCTTAGTATCAGACATTCATTCAGAGATTTCAGCCAAGCAGTAGAGTATTACAGAGAACTTCTCGATTCGAAATTAGCTGACTCATCAGATACTTTCATAGTATTTGATGACGATACATTCAGCTCATTTGATGACTTAACAGAGAATTATCACATAGCAACATGGACACCGGTTCTCAGACGGAGAATACCTGTCATGATGGCTGAGAAAATCTATACTATAAACTAATCCAAATATTTGACTGTCCGGACTTTTAATAAATTGATTTAGATGAGTCCGATTATTGCGAATTCCAAAGGCTGTGCCATTCTCGGCACAGCCTTATTTATTTGATTAGTGTGGTGATTTCATATTCGAGTCAATTACTTCAACCACCCCTGATTCAACATGATAAATCATAGGAAGAACCTCAATAATTCCATGTTTGGCGTTAATGTTTTGAATCAGAGAGTCATTACTGACTTGTTTAAGTCCATGGAATATATTGGCATAAATGCACATATCCAGATGCTCGTGCTTAGGCTCGGGTATTTCAATTTCCTCTTGCTCTGCCTTTATATGTTCAATGATATCCTTAATACAACCGTCACCTAAATGTCCGTGTGCATACGCTTTTATTGCGCCACAATCAGTATGACCCATTATACCAACAAACTTTACACCCAGATGCTCAACAGCATACTGGATACTGCCTAATTCAAACTTCCCGATAATATTACCGGCGGTTCTGATTACAAATATGTCTCCGATTCCGGCATCGAAAAGGGTCTCAACAGGCACACGGCTGTCAGAGCAAGCAACAATAACAGCAAAGGGATTTTGACCTTTTGCATTTTCAAGTATTGTCTTTTTATCCTGATGCGGATGAATTGATACCCCGTCAACAAAACGTTTGTTTCCTTCGAGGAGGACTTCTAAAACATCCATTCCTTCATGCTTATTCTTGGAATGGTCAGCGGCATCCACGGATGTAAATGCCAATATCAACACTAATGTAACTTGTGCTACAAGTCGCAAATAAACTTTCATTGTTTCTATCAATAAAGTTTTACAAAATACATATTTCAAAATACTAAAATATGTAAATAATTGAATATTTTAATAGTTTTTTTAAAAAATAAATCGAAAAAAGTAATTTTAATAATATTATTTAATAAAAATATCAAAATCAAATTGAAATTTATCAAAATCACTACTTGATTAATTAGTATCATAAAAATGCTTCACTCTAACTAAAATATTTTGTAAAAGTAAATTATTATTGAACTTTATTCGTATCTTTTCTTTAATCTGAAATTATTTAAATAAATTTGGACAATTTCTATGGAATCGAGGTACAAAAGCTTTAAGTACATTGAACAATTAAAGGATTTAGTCGGTGAAACAGTAACCCTGAGAGGCTGGGTTTATAACATCACCGGTAAAGGGAAGTTACAATTCATCATGTTGCGTGACGGTACCGGCATAATACAATGTGTAGTATTCAAGAATAATGTAGGTGAAGAACAGTTCAACGAAGCAAAAACTCTGACACAAGAATCATCTATAGAAATCACCGGAAAAGTAGTAGCATCAGAAAAGGCTCCCGGTGGCTTTGAATTAGATGTACAAAGTTTGAAAATATATAGTCTTTCGAAAGATTACCCAATAACACCAAAAGAACACGGTGATGCCTTTTTAATTGAGCACAGACACTTGTGGCTTCGTTCATCACGTCAGATGGCAATTATGAGAGTAAGAGCTGCGGTAATGAAAGCGATTCGGGATTTCTTTGATGGCAACGGATTCAAATTATTGGATTCTCCGATATTGACTCCAAACGCCTGCGAAGGAACTTCTACTCTTTTTGAAACTGAGTACTTTGATTTAGGTAAAGCTTATTTGTCACAATCAGGACAGCTTTATGCCGAGGCTTCTGCTCTTGCCTTGGGTAAAGTATATACTTTTGGACCTGCGTTTCGTGCCGAGAGATCTAAGACAAGAAAACACTTGACCGAATTTTGGATGGTTGAACCTGAAATGGCATTTTTTGATCTCAATGACGACATGGACCTTGCTGAGGACTTAGTCGAATACATAGTACAATTTGTACTCAAAACCTGTCAAAGTGAACTCGCTGTTCTTGAAAGAGATACTCGTCCATTGGAAAAGGTCAGAAGACCTTTCTATCGTATGTCGTATTCTGAGGCAGTTGACTGGTTAGTTAAGAATGATATTCCATTAATTCAAAAAATTGACGGGCAAGATGAAGAAGTTCGCCCATTCCCTTGGGGTGAAGATTTTGGTGCTGTACAGGAAGAAGCGATTATGGAACAATTCGACAAGCCGCTCATCATTCACAGATACCCGACAGATATCAAAGCTTTTTATATGAAACGTGACCCGGACAATCCAAAGGTAGTACTTGCTATGGATATGCTCGGACCTGAAAAAGCCGGTGAAATAATTGGAGGTAGCCAGCGTGAAGATGATTTTGATTTATTATTGGAGCGTATCAAACATGAAAACCTTCCCGATGAGGAGTTCCAATGGTATCTTGACCTTAGAAAATACGGCAGTGTAACTCACAGCGGATTTGGTTTAGGTGTTGAACGTGTGGTAAAATGGATTACCGGAGCTGCACATATACGTGAAACCATTCCATTTCCCCGCATGATTTACAGAATTACTCCCTAACTTTGTTGTATGAATTTCAAAAAAAATAAGTCATATTTTTTATATGACTTATTTTTTTTGCAAGTGATTAGCGAAATCATTCTGACTTCCTAATTATGTTCATAAGAGAAGAAATCTCAATAAAGGGTATATAATATTTATTTCTTATAATAACCTGTACCAATGAAATAATCGCTATTTGGGATTCTTTCGACGTAAACAATCTTCATTTCAATTTCCTTAGAAACAGGATTTTCAAGATGATACTCGACAAAACCCGAGCCTGAAGAATTAATTACATCCAGCATTTCACGGACCGGATACACTCCATTTACATCCTGAATATCAGTAAGTGAAGTATTTTCCAAATCTTTTCTAACCGGATAAGAAATACTTACACCATCAGAATCATCTACGAAGAAGTAACCTGACAAATCTTTCAAAAACCGTGTTAAATCACAATAGTCGCGTACGAATTGCATCCTATCTTCATTTGATTTAACAATCCCTGCAAAAACATCTCCGAAGCCTGTTGCTGTGGTTTGTACACAATTCTTGACAATCATCTTGTCAACTTCACTCTGTTCAAATTCAGATTGACTCAGTGATTCTCCGTAGAATCCAATACCTAACAGATATTTAGTGTCTTTTATATATTTTACAAAAGTTGTTTTTTTCTCATTATTATTCGTTGCCGGATTATCAAAGTAAAACTCTACAAAGCCCTCACCATGTTGACGCAGTGTATTTATAATTATATCGCTTATATTTTGCCCCTTTGTATCTGTATCCTCCGACCGGTCTGTGCCTACATAATCTTTCAAGACCGGATGAGCGATATTGACGAAATTAGTATCATACACGAAAACATAAATTGAAGGGTCATCTTGAATTCGGATATTTTCAACATAAGTTCTGATAAAATCTTCTCTGCTTGAGTCATTTGTGAAGAAATTATTACATACATCTCCGATGCCACCGGATTCGGAAACTCCAACTTCTTTGATAATCTGCTTGTAAGCCTCATAAGCTGATATCTTTTCATCATCGGATTTTGATACACTGTTATCTTCGCAGCTTGCAATTAAAAATAATGCAATAATAGCAATCCAATGAAGTTTAAATAATTTCATACTTTAACCCTTATTAATTTTAAGAAATATTTTAGCTTAAATTAAACGATAAAAATTAGAAAATGTTTTTTTAGAGATATAAAAACCAAACTACAAGTGCTTAATTTGATTAATTGATATAGGAATTGAGATAAAAGCAAGTCAAAATAAAACAATCTTATTATGAATATTATTATCATAATACTATTCTTTGAATACAATTCCTGTTAGTAGTGAGTAGATTAAATATCAAGCTCAGGTTTTACCAGATAGAAGCGTCCGATTTTCGCAATGAGAATTTCACCGTCATCTTTTATGAATTGATAATCTCCTTCCATAGTTCCCCAAGAAGTATCAATCGGACAATGACTGGTATAAGTGAACGATTCGCCCGGATTAAGTTCGGGGAAATAACCAACGACTCCTTCACCTAAGACATCCTCTCTATCACCGTCAGCATTGATAATAATCCAATGCCTTGACAATAATTTGACTCTTACATCACCCTCATTAGATATAATCACAGAATAAGCAAAGTAATTTCTACCGTCTTGAGGAGTATTTTGCTTAGGAATGTAATTCGGATATACTTGCACCCGAATCCCATTAGTAAGAGTATCTGAACTTGTATTCATAAGTTTACAAATTTATAAGCAATAATAAAATAGGAACTCATCAGGCAAACATAAATATCTTATTGAGATGTTATTCAATGGTTTCTTCATCTTCATCATCTTCAACTTTTTCATATTTATCAAATAAAATATTAGTATTCGGTAGGCATTTAACAAGATTCAAAACTTCTTGAAAGTTCAGTCTGTTGTCACGCAAATTTAATATTTTCAACTCTTTAAGAGCACATAGATTAAAATTCAGACTTTTCAGTTTATTACTCTCTAAATTCAGCTCCCTGAGATTTGTCAATGCCGACAATGATGCAGGTATCTCTTCTATTTTATTATTACTTAAATCTAAATAATGTAGATTCGTTAAGTTAGAAATTGCCGGACTGATTTCCTTTATCCTGTTATCTGATAAATCCAGATATTCCAAACCGCGCAAAGCCATCAGATTATCGGGGATACTTTTGAACCTGTTATCCTTGAGTACCAAATTTTTAATATCTTGCGGGAGACCGGTTGGTAAATCTTTCAGCTTTCTACCCGAATAGGAAGCTGTTTCCCCGTCGAATCCGGCACTTGCCTTCAGCAAGGGGAGCTCTGAATTATTCAGCTCCGCCAATTTATTGATTACTGACAGCATAGCACTCTGTGAGCCATCTTCTTGTCTGATTATTTTCTTATAAATATCGAGAGCTTTGGCAAAATTTGATTTTGACTCGGCGAACATAGCCATATCCCGATACAAATACCCTAAATATTCATAAGCTGCCGCGGTCCAATATCTTGCATCGAAAGACTCGGCTCCTGAAATAGTTTTCAAACCAAGACTTATATATTTAGCCGAATTATCGAAATCCTTAGCTTCACGATATGTATTACCTAACTTTATATAGCGAATAGCTGTATTAATATCCGGATTTTTTGCTTCTGAATATGCAAAAAGTACTATCAACAATAAGAATATGATTTTTTTCATCTTGTACAAATCCATGAGTTTTTAATTAAAACGGTGTACGCCAAATATGATAACGAAGTCCGAGATTTACTGACAAGTGAGTTCTGCCTAAGTCATTTACTTCATATCCTCCAACGGCTGTATGAAAAATCAAACTACGTGAGAAAGAGTTATAGACACTCAAACCGGCAAATAATTCGAGCGGCATTCTGCAACTTGGGGCTGCTATGAAATAATCAACAGAAAACAATGCTCCGTCCCAATTCATACGACTATCAGAGCGGTTATAGATTTTTCCGTCAGCCCAGAAGTATCCTAAGTAAAATTCAAAGCCGTGGACAATATTATCGTTCTTTCCAATATCAACCTTGCCTCCGGCACTTAAGGAATTCACGTTTGTATTCCATTGTTCACGGGGAATTATTCCCATATCGGATAAAGACTTATATTCAGTAAAGAATCTCGGTGCTAAATATTCATATCTGACTTGAAATGCTTTGCTGAATCCTACAATATCTCCAATATTCAGATTAATCGCCGCACCAAGTCCCGGGTCATTAGTAAGGACATCATTACCGTTGGAAAAGAATATCTTACTTATACCTGATACAGATAAC
>Ga0172382_10004738_pt1 | contig 20678 bp, 13 predicted proteins | sample Leawel138RmetaG_FD_122245 | JGI IMG/M metagenome (GOLD analysis project Ga0172382, IMG submission 122245) | Leachate microbial communities from a municipal landfill in Southern Ontario, Canada - Leachate well 138R metaG | ecosystem: Engineered > Solid waste > Landfill > Unclassified | place... | reverse complement strand
GTTCCCCTCGGCAAGCTTGGAGACGGAGAGTACGCGAATACCGTGGTCGAGGTACTTTCCCACAGTTACTTCGGAGGAAAGGGGAAGCGGACGCTCAAGGTAATCATCAAGGATATCAGCGACGAAGGAGACGGGAAAGCTGCCCTGCTCTGCTTCGGTCGGAATTTTCTCGAGCGGGTCTTGCGCATCGGATCGCAATTCTACCTCTACGGAGTGTTCCAAAGGAACTTCCATGAGCTGCAAAGCAGTCAGTTCGAGATGCTGCCGTTGAAACCGGACGGATCGATGCCAGGGGATTTCGGAAAACTGCTTCCGATTTATCCGCTGTCCGGATCGCTCTCACAACGGATCGTCCGGAGGGATGTTTCAGCGGTGCTCGCGTCTCACCTGGCGACATTCTCCGAGGAACTTCCCCCCCGCATGATCGAACGATACGGATTGCTTTCGATGAACGATGCCGTGAGGGCCCTCCACCAACCGACTTCCCTGGAGGAGGCGAGAGGTGCGACAAGAAGTTTCGCATTCATCGAACTCTTCTACCTCCTGCTGATGAACCGGCGGAAGAATTCGTCCCCGACAGTGCAGGGAAGAGCGCATGCATGCAAGCTGTCTGTACTGCAGCGGCGATTCATCGCATCCCTGCCGTTCTCCCTCACCGAGGATCAGGAAACCGTACTCAGGGAAATATGCACCGACCTCGATGATGAGATCAGCATGAACCGACTTCTTCAGGGTGATGTGGGTTCCGGAAAGACCCTGATCGCATGGTTGTCTGCGTTGCACGTGATCCAATCGGGGGGTCAGGTTGCGTTCATGGCCCCTACGGAACTGCTCGCGAGACAACATGCGGAACAGGCAGCCTCGTGGCTCGGACCGCTCGGAGTCCGCTTGGCATTCCTCACCGGTTCCGTCACCGGCAAGAGCAGGAAGCTGCTGCTCGAGGCTCTTGGTGAAGGCCGCATCGATATCATCATAGGAACCCACGCGCTGTTCTCGCCGGAAGTCACCTTTTCTGCCCTCAAGTATATCATCATCGACGAGCAACATAGATTCGGTGTGGTGCAGAGGGTCTCCCTGTTGGAAAAAGGCCGTGCTCCCGATGTATTGATGATGACTGCGACTCCCATACCCAGGACTTTGGCGCTGACGGTGTTCGGAGACCTGAACATCTCCACGATCAGGAGCATGCCGGCAGGCAGGCTTCCGGTCATCACCTACCTGGTATCGAACGAGAGCCGACAGCGGATGTATGCGGCGGTCGGCGTGGAGTTCTCACGCGATCACCAAGCCTATTTTGTCTACCCCCGTATCGATGACCAAGGCGAATCCTCCCTTCGTGACGTGGAATCGATGTTCAAGCTCCTCACCACCAGCATGTATCCGGGAATTCCGGCTGCCTTGATACACAGCCGACTTCCGGAGGAGGAGAAGGTGGACATCCTCACCAAGTTCAGGAAACGGGAGCTGAAATTCCTCGTCTCCACCAGTGTCGTCGAGGTAGGCATCGACATACCGAATGCCACCTGCATGGTGATCGAACACGCCGAACGGTTCGGATTGTCGGCGCTCCACCAATTGCGGGGCCGTGTTGGGCGAAGCGACTTGCAATCCTACTGTTTCCTCGTGTATGAATCGCAATTGGGCGAGGATGCAAAGAAACGGCTCATGGTCATGAAGGAATCGAACGACGGCTTCCATATCGCCGAGCAGGATCTGCTGATCCGTGGCCCTGGCGAGGTGGCGGGTACCCGGCAATCGGGATTCCTCAAGCTTCGGTTCGCGAGCCTGACGGAGGATATCGGACAGATCGAATCGATTCGCAACGAGATCGATATGATCCTCGCCTCCGATCCCGGTCTTGTCGATCTCGGGAACGCGGTGATCCGTGATGTCCTCATCAATGCACCGCCGTTCGACGAAACGGCCATGGAGAGCTGACTCCATTGCAATTTATCCTTCTTATTCGTATGGTGATGCCATGAGAATCACCGGAGGACGTTATCGCGGCAGGATCATCACCTGCCCGCCTGGGGAAATCCGCCCAGCCATGGACAGGATGCGGGAGTCACTGTTCTCCATCCTTTCCGACATTGCCGATCTTTCTTTCCTCGACCTGTTCTCCGGAAGCGGTCTGGTAGGCATCGAAGCCGCCTCCCGGGGGGCCCAACCCGTTCACTTGGTCGAGCTCGATGTACAGAAACGAACCACCATCCTGAAGAACATCAGTTTCGTAGAGACCGAGATCAAGCTGTTCTCTTCGAACGTCCTCAGGTTCCTGCCACAGGCAAAACGCCAATACGACATCGTCTACGCTGATCCTCCGTTTCCGATGAAACGGAAAACAGAGATCGCAGAGCTGGTGGAAGCGCACCACGTGCTGGTTCCCCGGGGATTGTTCATCATCCACTATCCTGCCGAGGAACAATCGCTCTGGCCGGACAGGATAGGATCGCTCACTTTCACGGATGAGAGGAAATACGGACGCTCGCTCGTCCGATTCTACCGACAGGAGGCCGACGAACGTGCAACTTGAGAACGGAAGGTACCGCGACTCCGTCGCCCTGAACAGCCACGAGGTAGACTCGAACAACTCGGCCCATGCTTCATGCTACTTCCAGGTGATGCAGGAAGCCGCCGGGTCGCACGCATACCACTTGGGAGTCAGCATCCCGCAGCTCATGCAGGTGCACAAGACGTGGGTGGTGACCAGGACACGGATGACCATCCTCCGCCACGCAAGCTGGCCGGGTACGATCACCGTGGAGACATGGCCGCAAGAACCGTGGAAACTGTATTATCCCCGAGTGTGCAGGGCATGGGACGCACAGGACAACCTGCTCTTCGAATCGCTCTCCCAGTGGGTGATCATGGATCTTGCCACACAACGTCCGGTCAAACCCCAGCAGACTCCCGACCTGTTCGGCGGTACCGCGGTCGCCCAGGTGGTCGACCCCGACCTCGGACGACGGGTCTCGTTCGACCAAGAGGCTTATGCAAGACTGCTGACCCATGAGCCTCGGATCCGGTATGAGGATTGTGACCTGAACATGCATGTGAACAACGTCGTCTACCTGCAGTGGATGCTAGATTCCCTGCCGTTCGACTTCCGCGACTCCCACCTCGTTCGGGAAGTGGACATCTCGTACCTCGCACAGACCTTCCGTGAGGACAGGGTCATGGTCACAACCGGCCTCGAAAGACCGGAAAGCCTCACGGAGAGGGAACCTGTGCTCTTCCATGAGATCAGCCGTCACGCATCTGACGGAAACATGGTCACGGTATGTGTCGCGAGAACACGTTGGCGCAACAGGGCTCAATAGTGAGGGGGCTTCCGTGAAGGAATGTCCCCGCCCGCTTCGGCCAGCTCAGCCAGACGGGCCTCGAGCCTGTCCTTGTTCGCCTGCAGCAGCTCGATATCCCTTCCTTGTGTGATCACCAGCTCATTCAGCGTGAGTACCATATCCTCGAGGTATGCCATCTTCGTTTCCAATAGGGTCATCCGATCATCCATGCCGTATTCTAGCAATCCGTGTCGGACGATTGCAACAGGATAATGCTTGTGTTGACCACGATACATGGTATACTGAACTGTCTTGTTGCATTTTGGTGCAAAATATTCGTGGAAGGTGATGTCATGAAAGGTGAACGTGTTGCGCAACTTGATCTGTTGCTGCACTCCCATCCTGAGGGATTGAGGAGATCCGAGATTGCCAGGAGGCTGGGAGTACACCGTTCCACCATCAGCCGTTATATCGATGAATTGAAACAGTACATAGACATCTATGAAGAGAACAACCTGATCAAGATACGTCCGAGGGAGGGGGATGACAACATCTCCCTCAGCGTCTATGAATCCTTGGCGTTCAACCTCTCCGCCGAGATACTCTCCACAAACACCGAGTTCCAGAATCCCCACTTGGCGTCGGGATTACGGAAGATCGCAATGAACATGCGTTCCTATGCTCCCAAGATATCGGACAATATCATCGGCCTCGCCGAGTCGATCGATCGTGAAGTGCACAAGAAACGGGAAACCACCGGGAAATTCAATTCAGTCCTCGAAGTCCTGATCGACAGTTGGGTATCGGGCAAGATGGTGCGGATCCAGCATCGTTCCGGCATCGAGGAGGTGGAAACGGAGTTCGCCCCCTACTTCATCGGATTCAGGGAAGAAGAGGAGGGAAGGAATCCCATCAGCGTCACGGGAAGGTTGCGACACACATCGGCCATCACGACGATCGACATCAGCTCGATCACTTCCGCGATCATCTTGGACGAGACCTACACGATTCCGGACAACCTCAAGCCGTTCCACAAGCCTCAGGCGGAGGAGCTCTACGACAGCATCGATTTCATCCCCTTGGTCTTGAAGATCAAGGAGCGGTCGGCGCTCAACTCATTCCGACAGGTGAACCACAGCACACCCCGGTTCGAAACCAATCCGCTCGGGCAGACCATCTGCAGGATGGAGGCCGAGAATTCCATCGAGCTGTACCTTCGCATCATCCAGTGCGGAGATGCGGTCGAGATACTCGAACCGCAGTCGTTCAGAAAAAAATTCAAGCAATTGTTGAAGAAGATATTGACGATTTATGAGCCATTGGTGGCAAATTAGATCGATTCCTGTTTTCCGTTGCATTTTTTGCAATCACACAGTATCCTGTGAACAAGATTCCAAATGGAGGAACAGCATGAAAAAGTATGTATGTGATTTGTGTGGGTATATCTATGATCCCGCAGAAGGTGATCCGGACAATGGCGTCCAGCCGGGAACCGCGTTCGAAGCGCTTCCGGAAGATTGGGTGTGCCCTCTCTGTGGTGCAGCCAAGTCCGATTTCTCACCTGAAGACTAAGACATCTGCCGATCTGTCCAGGACCGTCATCGTACGGTCCCTTTTTTTGGAGATAACCATGAAACCTATCATTCCTTCGATCCTGGCCTTTCTTGCCATCAGCTTGGCGGGGTGTACCTCCGTATCCATCACCGAACAATCGATTTCACCGGTACCGGCGGAAAAGAGTACAGCTCCCATTGCGATCACCGGGTATTGGGAAGGAGAGCTGGACATCGGCCAATCGATACCGATTGTCATCGGATTCACGTTCGGGCAACCCGACCAAGAGGGAATCCTTCCCGCAGCATTGCATATCCCGCAACAGGGGCTCAAGGAGATGAAGATCTCCGCATCGGTCGAAGAACTCTCCTTGCACATCACGATGGATGCGCTGATGGCCTCCTACGAAGGAACATATGATGACGAGAGCGGGATCATCGAAGGGACATTCACCCAAATGGGACAATCGCTTCCACTCATGCTGAGGCGGGCACAAGCCTCGGTACAACGCAAGATGCAGGAGCCCGTACCTCCCTATCCCTACATTTCGGAGGATCTGCGATTCCCTCAGCTCGCAGAAGGATTCTCCTTGGCCGGAACGATCACCCGACCCGAGGGGAGCGGTCCATTCCCGGCAGTGGTCCTGGTCAGCGGTTCGGGATCACAGGATCGTGATGAGACGCTGTTCGGCCACAAGCCGTTTTTGCTCCTCGCAGATACCCTGACCCGTGCAGGCATCGTCGTGCTGCGATACGACGACAGGGGCTTTGCCCAGTCTGAGGGGGATGCAAGCCTGGCGACAACCTTCGATCTGGCCGTTGACACCGAATCCGCCGTGGCTTATCTGAAGACACTTCCCTATGTCGATCAAGCTTCCATCGGGATCATCGGGCACAGCGAGGGAGCCATCATAGCTCCCATCGTAGCCCACAGGAACAAGGATATCGCATTCGTGGTCCTCATGGCCGGTTCCGGAGTAGATGGAATAGCGACACTCGAGGACCAGACGGCTGCGATCCTGAGGGCGCAACAAGCTCCCGAGAACTATATCGAGCAGACGGTAGCTGCAAACCTCGCCATCTATGCAGTGGTGATCGATGAACAAAAGAGCTTGGAACAGAGAAAAGAAGAGGTCGCACACATCCTCGCCTCCATGGGATTGCCCTCGGCACAGGTGGAGGCACAGCTAGGAACGCTCTTCTCACCTTGGTACAGGACCTTCCTTGTGCTCGATCCCTCCCGGTATCTTGGTGGGTTGAGCATCCCCGTGATGATCCTCAATGGTACGAAAGATACCCAAGTCTCGGCCGATCTTCAAGTATCCGCAATCGAAAAGGCTTTGCGCGAGGGGGGAAACCTGCGGTTCACCACCAAGATCTATGACGGGCTGAACCATCTGTTCCAACCGGCGATCACCGGTGCCGTGGAAGAGTATGGCGTCATCGAGGTCACCATGGACCCTCAGGTCCTTGCAGATATCGCATGGTGGGTAACGGAAGGAAGGCTTCAGCTCTGACGGACCGATTCCTTGTCCACTGCGGAACGCAATCGCTCATCCTCGGTAACGATGATGGGCGATTCCTTTATGAAGAGCACCGCGAGCAATGCGGCGAACAGGAATGCGACGCTGATGATCAGCACATGTTCGAGAAAGCGTCCACCCTGCAGGTTCATGAACATCAGGATGATGATTCCCATGAAGTGTCCGTTCATCAGCAGCACTCCTTGCGAAGAGGCTTCCTTCACCGGGTAGCTCAACTCCGAGGCGTACTGGAACCCCAAGGGGATGGCACTCTGGAAGAAAAATCCCAACAACGCCGCTGCGACGAACCCGATCACCACCGGTGGAATCGCCGTATCGTGCAGAAGGGGGATCGATGAGAACATCAAGACACCGAGGAAAATGCCAGCCATGCAGATGATGAAGAACAGCTTCCGCTTGCGCAGGAAATCGGAAAGGAACGGAATCACCAAAGATCCCAGCATCCCTCCTCCGAGGAGAATCAGTCCTACGACTCCGTTTGAGTTGCGGATGCCCATGAACGCGGTGATGCTGTCGATCTTTGCGATGAACACATTGAACAGACCCCAGACAAGGCCGAACACCGCGATGAAACCTCCCATGTGTTTCTTGTGCAACAACAGCTTGAACGAGGCGACGAATCCCTCCATCTCGAACGGTTCGAGCGACGAGGGTGTCGGAGGCTTTTCCTTGAAGAGGAAAAGGACCGCGATGGCGCTTATCGCATTGCCGAGCCCCAACCAGAACAGAAGCGAGGGGATCCCTGCGCCATAATCGACGGAAGCGGGATCGGTGGCCACCAATTGGGGACTGACGATCATGACAAGCAGGAGCCCCAAATACTGTGCGAGAGAAACCAAGCCGATCGCGAATCCCCGTTCCCGCAGAGGGAACCATCGGGCGGTCACGAGCGTCACGTTGTTCATGATGATGGCATGCGCGATGGAGAGTCCCACCTGCGCGATCGTCACGATCCAGAAGGAGCGGGCACCGAATCCCTTGATGAGACTGAACATCGCAAGGAAGATCGCTCCGCTACGCAACGTCCACTTGAGGCCGATCCTGTCTATGATGTAGGAGATCGGTATGCTCACGAACACGAAGATGACGAGGTGGATGAGCGTGAGCAGGTCGGGGCCGATCAAGGAGTCGGCAGGAATCTGGGATGCGTAGAAGCTCCCCGCCGCGCGTGAGATGGGAGCCAATGCCAACCACTGCATTCCGGATGCCATTGCGACTGCCATGAGTGCGATAAGGACGATCCAACGATACGAATACACACGGACACTTTTCATAGCGACCTTCCGCCTTGTATAGTATACGAATGGAACAATCGAGTACAGTATTGGCACATCAGCCTATATATTCAATAAGGAGCAACACATGAACCCCATCATCGACCAACTGCTGGAACGTCGTACGCACAGAGCATTCACACCCGATCCGATCACGAAAGAGCACGAGGAGCTGATCAAGAAGGCAACCTTGCGGGCTCCGACCGCAGGGAACATGATGTTCTACTCCGTGATCGAGGTATCCGATCCGGCAAAGAAAGAGCTGCTGGCACGCCTATGCGACAACCAGGGCATGATCGCAAGCGCTCCTCTGGTGTGGCTCTTCCTGTCCGACGTGCGCAAGTGGGTCAACTACTATCATGAGGGTTCTTCGGTGAGCAAGGGAGAGGCACAGGGAATCGCCTGGCGAAAGCCTGGTGCAGGAGACCTGTTGCTTGCCATGAGCGATGCCATCATCGCAGCGCAGTCGGCAGTGGTTGCAGCCGATTCGTTGGGTATCGGATCCTGCTATATCGGAGACATCCTCGAACAACACGAGCAGATTGTCGAGCTGTTCGGATTGCCGCAATATGTTGCAGTCGCCACCCTGGTGATCTTCGGGTATCCGAAGAATCCGGAGCCGCTTGCATTCCCCGCGATCCGTTGTCCCGAAGCATCCATCTTCATGGAAAACCGATACGAAGAACCGCATCTCGCCCAATTGCACGCGGCTTTCGGAGCTCAGGAGGAACGGCTGAGACAACAAAACCGCCTTCCGTTCGACAATACGGGCACGATTGCGGACTACTACTATTTCCGCAAGCATACCAGTGACTTCATGGAAGAGATGAACAGATCCTCGAAACTGCTGGTCGACGGGTGGCTCCGCTGAAACTGGCATGTGAAAAAAAATGCAGGACACCATCCAATAAAGAGCCGCCCGTTGCAGGGCGGCTCTTGGAATCTTACGATCGTGCAGGTTACATGACCTCTCCGACATTCTTGTAGAATGCCATGCGGCGCTTCGCATCGGCTTCCGCCCTCGCGAACAGCTCCTCTGCCTGGTCGGGGTTCGTCTTGTAGAGGGAAGAGTATCTTCTCTCGCTCTTGATGAACTCCTGGTAGTCTCCGGTCGGTGCCTTGGTGTCCCAAGAGAACCGCTTGCCCTCCTCGAGGCTCGGATTGTAGCGGAACAACGGCCAGTAGCCGACTTCGACTGCAAGCTTCTCCTCAACCTGGCTCTTCATCATGTTGATGCCGTGGTTGATACAGGGAGCGTAGCAGAAGACGATCGAGGGACCGTCGAATGCTGCCGCTTCCTGGAGAGCCTTCTGGGCGTGGAGCCTATTGGCACCCATGGAGATTGAGGCGACGTACACATGTCCGTAGCTCATCATCATGAAGCCCATGTTCTTCTTGCCCATCTGCTTTCCGGCATTGGCAAACTTCGCGACTGCTGCAATCGGGGTTGCCTTCGAAGCCTGTCCACCGGTATTGGAGTACACTTCCGTATCCAAGACCAGGATGTTCACGTTCTTGCCGGAGGCGACGACGTGGTCGACACCACCGAATCCGATATCATAAGCCCAGCCGTCACCACCGAAGATCCAGACATATTTCTCACTGAGATAATCCTTCAATTCGACGATCTTCTTCAACGCGGCGACAGCTTCCTCGTTCTTGGCTGCCTTCACAGCCGCATCGAGCACTGCCTGTGTCTCATTCTGTGCGGTGATGGAAGCCTCGGACATGTCATTCCACAGCTCGAGGTTCTTCGCGAGGCCCTTCGCCAATGCATCGGTGGTTCCGATGGCGAGCAGCTTCTCGATATTGCTCTTCAACTGTCTGCGGTTCGAATCCACGGCGAGTCGCATGCCCAAGCCATACTCTGCGTTGTCCTCGAAGAGCGAGTTGCCCCATGCGGGTCCGCGACCGTCCCTGCGCTGTGCGTAGGGGGTTGTCGGGAAGGTTCCACCATAGATCGAGGAACAGCCGGTGGCGTTGGCTACGATCATCCGCTCTCCGCAAATCTGCGAGACAAGCTTGACGTAGGGAGTCTCACCACAACCGGCACACGCACCGGAGAACTCGAACAACGGCTTCTTGAACTGCATGCCCTTTATCGTATCCACTGAGATCCCGTCGATCACATCATCCGGAAGAGCATCGAAGAACTCGGAGTTCTTGGTCTCGCCGGCATCGCGTTCGGTCTGGATCGGGCTGAACTGCAGCGACTTCTGCTTGGAAGGACAGGTCTCGATACAGACACCGCATCCTTGGCAATCCTCGGGATACACTTGGATCTTGAACCGCAGTTCGCGATCGTTCTTCGTGCTGGATTTGAGGGTGACGAATCCTTCGGGAGCGTTGGCCAGGTCCTTCGGATCGATCTGCTTGGCGCGGATCGCAGCGTGAGGACAGGACTGTACGCACTGGTTGCACTGGATGCAGTTCTCGCTGATCCAGTGGGGAATGAAGGGAGCCACGCCACGCTTCTCAAGACGGGCGGTGTTGGTCGGCAGCGTTCCGTCGAAAGACATCTTCGACACGGGAATGTCGTTGCCCTGGAGGTGCATGATCGGTTCGATGATTTCCTTCGCAAATGCGTCGGCATTCTCTCCGATCAGCTTCTTCGGCTCATAGGCATTTCCGACCTTCGCAGGAATCTTCACGATCTCGAGTGCATCGGAAGCCCCGTCGACGGCGGCCCAGTTCATCTTGACGATGTCCTCACCCTTCCTGCCGAAAGTCTTCTTGATGGCATTCTTGATCAGTGCGATGGCCTCTTCCTCGGGGAAGATACCGGAAATCTTGAAGAATGCAGCCTGCATGACCGTGTTGATCCTGGTTCCCAGGCCGACCTTCTCGGCAATCTTGAGCGCGTCGATGTTGTAGAAGCGGATCTTCTTGTCTATGATCTGCTGCTGCTCCTTGGCGGTCAGGTGCTCAAATACCTCTTCGGAGGGGATCTGGGAGTTCAACAGGAATACACCACCCTCCTTCAAGGGAGCGAGCATGTCATAACGCCCGATGTAAGCGGGGTTATGGCAGGCGACGAAGTCTGCGCTGTCGATGAGCCACGGCATGTTGACGGAACTCTTTCCGAACCGGAGGTGGCTGATCGTGATGCCGCCCGACTTCTTGGAGTCATAGGAGAAATAGGCCTGGGCGTTCATGTCGGTGTTTCCGCCGATGATCTTGATGGAGTCCTTGTTGGCTCCGACCGTTCCGTCCGAACCGAGACCCCAGAACATGCAGGAAACGACACCCTTCGGGGTCACGTCGATCTTCTGGTTCACGGGGATGCTCAGGTTGGTCACATCGTCATTGATGCCGACGGTGAAGTTGTGCCAGTTGCCCGCGTTCATGTGGTCGAAGACGGCCTTCGCGTGGGAGGGTGTGAAATCCTTGCTGGAAAGTCCGTAGCGTCCACCGATCACGGAAATGCCACCACGACCCATCTGGGAAAGCGCGGTCACCACATCGAGGTAGAGCGGTTCACCGATCGAACCGGGCTCCTTGGTCCTGTCGAGGACAGCGATCTTCTTGACCGACTGCGGAATCGCAGCAACGAAATCCTTCGCGGAGAAGGGCCGGTAGAGACGGATCTTGAGCACTCCGACCTTCTCACCCTTCTTGTTCAGGTAGTCGGCGGCCCACTCGAACGTGTCGAGGGCACTTCCCATGGCAATGACGATACGATCGGCATCGGGAGATCCGACATAGTCGAACAGGTGGTACTGGCGACCGGTGACGGCGGCAACCTTGTCCATGTACTCCTGTACGATGGAGGGAACCGCGTCATAGTACTTGTTCACGGTCTCGCGACCCTGGAAATAGACGTCCTCGTTCTGGGCGGCGACTTTGAGCATCGGCTTCTCGGGGCGCTGTGCGCGGGACCGGAAACGCTCGATGTATTCGCTCTCCACGAGAGATTTCATCTCATCGTAGCTGATCTCATCGACCTTCTGGACCTCGTGGGAAGTCCTGAATCCGTCGAAGAAGGAGAGGAAGGGAACCTGCGACTTGAGTGTCGCGAGGTGGGCGACCAGGGCAAGGTCCATGGTCTCCTGGATACTCGTGGCCGCGGTCATGGCGAAACCGGTGTTCCGGCAGGACATGACGTCGGAGTGGTCTCCGAAGATCGAGAGGGACTGGGCGGCAAGGGAGCGGGCAGAAACATGGAACACGGTCGGAATCATCTCTCCGGCGATCTTGTGCATGTTCGGAATCATCAGCAGCAATCCCTGGCTGGCGGTGAAGGTGGTGGTCAGCGCTCCGGCTGCAAGCGAACCGTGGACAGCGCCCGCGGCACCTGCTTCCGATTGCATCTCCATGATGTCCACTTTCTCACCGAACAGATTGACCCTTCCGGTACTTGCCCAGGAATCGGCATACTCGCCCATCGGTGATGAGGGCGTGATGGGATAAATCGCGGCGACATCGCTGAACGCATACGCTACGTGCGCGGCAGCGGTATTGCCGTCGATAGTAACCATGTTCTTGTTACCCATATTGACACTCCATTGATAATGTATTTACCTGTGGACCGAACCCGGCCACAACCATTGGCACACAATAATACCCTGCATATGTACAGGGAGACTCTTATATGACTATACAGCAATCGGTAGCCGATTGCAACCTTTAGCATCTCACGCAATGGGCTTCCACGTAAGGTTTCCGTTGCGACAGAATCACCTTCCGGATCGCAAAACAAGCACCCTGAGCCTGACGAAAAGTGCGGAAGCGAACGCGGCGATGAGGATCATGACGAGCCATAACAGAGCATAGCCGGAGCGGGATAGGATCAATCCCCCTGCGTACGGTCCGACAATCGATCCGAATCCTGTCGTGACACTGACGATCGAGTTGAACCTGCCTCTGTGGGATGCGGGGGCATGCTGGTTCACGAAGACATTCCCGTTCGTTGCCAGCAGGATCTCTCCTATCGTCCAGACGAAGGTCGAGACGAGGAATATGGGAAGACTCGTTACCACCGCATAGGAACCGAACCCGATGACGTAGAAGAGACATCCGATCGCCATGTTGATCGAACGGGAGATCCTGAGTGTCGAACGTGTTACCACCGCAGTCATGAGCAGTACGGTCACGGCATTCACCGACATGAGCCACCCATATCCTTCGGTTCCCTGTTTCGTACCGAACAGCGCATGCATCTGCAGTGGCAATGCGAACGAGTGTTGCACATAGATGAAGTTGTAGAGGGTGAACGCAAAGACATAGAGCAACAGCATGCGATTGCCCAGGAAGAGGTGAAGGACCGAGGTGTGCCTGCGATTGTCGGGGTACAGAAGTTTCGTCTCTTCCGACTTCGCTGACAACAGGAAACCCAAAAGAGCCGAAGAGATGAGCAAGGTTCCCGCCGATACCACGAACAAAAGCGGAAGGTTCCTCGCAAACAGGAAGGAGGCGACCAACGGTCCGACGGCGACCCCGATGTTGGACCCGAGGTAGAGAAGGGAGTATGCCCGCGCACGTTCCATCTCGCCGTGAGAGAAATCGGCGACCAGTGCATTGCTGATCGGCCATGTCGCTCCCCTGAAGGGAGAAGAGAGGAGAATCAGGTAGGCAACCGCCAGCGGTGCGGTCCCGATGAGGATGCTGCTTGCGAGATAGAACACGGCGACGGTGAGCTGGCAGGCAACCATGACATGCTTGCGAGGATAGCGGTCGGCGAGGAATCCTCCCGCCAGCTGCCCGAGGCTCGAAGCCAGGATCGTGAAAGTCGAGAACAGCCCGGCACGATGCTCCTCCATCCCGATCGAGACAGTGAGGATGAGCACGAGCAACATCTGGACGAAATCACCGAACCGGTTGACGATCCGGGCGACAAAGAGGATATGGATGTTCCTGTCCAGTGAACGGTATGAACCTCCCGCCGCATGACGGGAGGTCCTGGATTCCGATTCCATGGGTCTCAAACCTGTTTCATCAACATTCGCTGTGTCCGCAGGAGAAACACTTCTTGCATCCCTCGATGCTCACGAAGGTGACATTCCCGCACACCGGGCAGATGTCCGGAGTGATGCTGTTGGCAACTTCCGCAGCCAACCCGAGATCATACTGTTTCGCAGCAAGGTCCTCATCTTCCTCGTCGGGAAGCTGCGGGTATCCGGTACCTCCCTGCTCGATTCCGATATGTTCCTCCAGAACCTGGGCGACCGCATCGGGAAGGCTCATCACACGATTCTTTCCGAATCCCATCGGGCGGCCGCTTCCGATGCCGCGCAACTGGGCGATGACCGATTGTGCTCGCTGTCTCGGTGTCAACGGACTCGGCATGCGAAGGATGAGACTGATCAGGCGGCCAAGACCCTCGGCATCCGCGGAGACATCGGAACCGACTTTCGCCACATTGATGAAGACCTCGAACGGTTCACCGTAGGGCCCTCCGTCGGAATTGACCGTGATGTATGCGGTTCCGATCGGGGTTGCCTTCCTGTAGGTGGTTCCGTGAAGGATCGTCGACCTGATCCTGGACTTCGGCTCCTCGGCGACAGGTCGCGGGGCGCTCTGTGCCTTCTCGACCTCCTTGTCCTTGTCCTTCGCGATCAGAACTTGGGTATCGCGGGAACCGTCACGATAGGTCGTGCCCCCCTTGCAGCCCAAGTCATAGAGCAGCTCATAGAGCTTCCCCGTCTGCTCCACCGTATAATCCGCAGGAGTGTTTCCCGTCTTGGAGATGCTGGAGTCGACCCAACGCTGTATCGCGGCCTGTACGCGGACATGCCCTTCGGGAGGAAGATCCATCGCGGAGACGAAGAACGACGGTTTCTGCTTGCCGGGATTGGCCTTCACCCATTCGTCATATACGGCGACACGCTCGATGTTCGATCCCATCCTGCCGACCCGCTCCCATTCCCAGAAATAGTAGGGCTCTATGCCAGTGCTGGTACCCACCATGGTACCGGTCGTGCCGGTAGGAGCTTGGGTCAGGAGGGTGACATTCCGAACTCCCTGCTTGGCGATCAAAGTCCTCACATCTTCGGGCATCTGCAACATGAATCCGCTCTGAAGGAATTTCTCGGCATCGAAGAGTGGGAACGACCCCTTCTCCTTTGCAAGGTCGGCACTCTCGCGATACGCCTCCACGCAGATGAACTTGTAGAGCTTGTCGATGAAATCGATCGAATCATCGCTACCGTAGGCGAGTTCGAGCTTGATCAACATGTCCGCCAGACCCATCGTCCCCAGACCGATCCTCCGCTCGGACTGCTGCCGATCACGGTTCTCATCATAGAAATAGGGGGTATCGTCGATCACATCGTCAAGGAACCTGACAGCGCCCCTGACGGTACGACCCAAATCATCCCAAAGCACCTTCTTCTTCTCGACGAACCTGGAGAGGTTGATCGAACCGAGGTTGCATACGCCCCAAGAAGGCAATCCTTGCTCTCCGCACGGGTTGGTGCACTGGATCGTGCTGTAGTACCAGGAGTTGGACATCTTGTTGTACCGGTCCATGAAAAAGACTCCCGGTTCCGCCGATGCCCATGCGCTTTCGATGATCGCCTTCCAGATATCCTTGGCCTTGACGGTTTGGTACGGAAGTACTTTCTTGCCAAGGGATTTCCATCGGTTGAGATCACCGTCCCAGACCTCGTTGTACTCGGGATCCGAGGTATCGGGGAAGCAGGTGGTCCACTCCTTGTCCGAGCGGACAGCCTCCATGAAATCATCGGTGATGCCGACGCTGATATTGGCATTGACGATCTTGTCCATCTCCCGCTTGCTGTTGATGAAGTCGAGGATGTCGGGGTGCCAGCAGTTCAGGATCAGCATGAGGGCTCCCCTGCGGGAACCGCCTTGTTCGATCAATCCGGTCACGAAACTGAAGAGGGCTCCCCAGGAGACCGAACCGCTGGAACGGCCGTTCACCCCTTTGACGTAGGCGTGACGGGGCCGCAAGGAGGAGAGGTTCATGCCGACACCGCCTCCGCGGGACATGATCTCGGTCATCTGCCCGAGACTGGTGATGATCCCTCCCCTGCTGTCCTTCGGCGAAGGAATGACATAGCAGTTGAAGTATGTGAGATTCTGGTCGGTACCGGCACCGGTGAGGATGCGTCCTCCGGGAACGAACTTCCAATCCTCGAGCAACCAGGAGAACTCCTTCTCCCAGTGCTTGCGAATCTCATCGTTCTCTTGGACGGCGATTCCCCTGGCAACGCGGGCGAGCATTTCGGAAGGATCGGTCTCGATCGGCTTGTCAACGTTCTCCCGGGTCGATTTCACTTCGGAACCATCCTCGAGCAAAACGGTCACCGCATCGCCGACGATGGTCCTGATGGTTCCGATCTCCCGCTGGCCCGTCTGCGGATTGCTCACCGCGACAACCAGGTCTCCGACTTTCAGTGTATCTTTCTTCCCATCTTTCAGGGCATATCTATCCAAGAAGATCTTACGCCCCAATGGTGTCAACGTATTCTTGATCGTGGCCACTCTTCATTACCCCCAACGTGATTTCACCCGCTTTTGCGGGCGTTTCAAACCATAGCACATTCATGTGGGGATAGCAAGGTCAAAATACGACAGATAGCGTATATCGATACTACGTCACACTATATATAGCGTATATATATAGGTTTTATGGCACTCCCATATGACAGCGAGATCACCCGAAACGAGTCATATCTTGACACAGTGCATACAATAGACCGAGCAGTTGCCGATAGTCATGCAATGAGACCAGGCAGTTGTGGCTATGGGCATACCGTACGGGGATCCCCGTCACGATCGTCGGTATGCCACGATCTGCGAGCGCCAGGACCATGGCATCCGTGCCTCCGCCTTTCCTCACTGCCTCTTGCACGACTATCGAGTGCTTGCGTCCTACACTCCTCGCCAAGCTAAGCAGTCCGGGGTGTCCGATATGTGTGGGATCGAAGATCCTCAGGTGCGCTCCTTTTCCGATGCAAGTCTGCGGACGTGCAGGACCTCCCGGCACGTCATCGGCCGGAGCTCCCTCGACCACGATCGCGGCGTCGGCCTTGATCCGGTTGGCCACGACCTTCGCTCCACGGGTACCGACCTCCTCCTGTACCGTGAAGGAGAGGATGACGGTAGGGCCGACAGGATCCTTCGCAAGACGACGGCCAAGCTCGACGAGAGCGGCAACTCCGATACGGTCGTCGAACGCCTTGGACATGATGATTCCGCTGTGTGCATCGTAATGGAACCGGGTCACCGGAAGGATGAGCGAACCCAGCGCTATGCCGAACCTGTCGCTGACCTCCTGTGCGCTTGCCGCTCCGATGTCGATGAACAGCTCTTCCATCTCCGGGACCTGTGCGGGAGCTCCCTTCTTGAGGAAGTGAGGGGAGATCTGCCCGATGATGCCGGGAACAGGAACGTTGTCCTTGCCCATGATCTCCACGGGTGAGGAGGGCAGTGTCAGGGTGTTCCATCCTCCGATCGAGGTGAAGCGGATGAATCCATCATCGGTGATCTCAGAGACCATGAAGCCGATCTCGTCCTGGTGTGCGGCGAGCACTACCGTCGGCCCATCCGTATCGGTACCTACGACCTCACAGAGGATGTTGCCGATCGGATCGGTCGTCACGCGACCGATTCCACCGAGTTCCTCACGGATGATGGCACCGAGTGCCCCTTCGTATCCGCTGGGACCTGCTGCCAAGGTAAGCCGTTCGATCAATGCACGTGTAGTTTCCATTGCCCGAGTATAGAAGAAGACCGTTCCCTATACAAGAGAACGGTCTTGATACATAACCTACCCTTTTGCAAGGATGTGGAAAACTGAATCAGTACCCCTGTTCGATCATGGCATCGGCGACTTTCTTGAAGCCGGCAATATTCGCGCCCTTCACGTAGTTGATGTACCCATCGGCACCCTTGCCCTGAGCGACACAGGCTGCGTGGATGTTCTTCATGATGCTGTGGAGCTTCTCGTCAACCTCAGCTGCCGACCAGCTCATCTTCATGGAGTTCTGGGTCATTTCCAATCCGGAAGCCGCGACGCCGCCGGCATTGGCAGCCTTTCCGGGTCCGAACGGAATCTTCTTGGAGATCAGATAGGTGACGGCGTCGGCCTTGCAACCCATGTTGGAGGTCTCGACCACATATTTCACACCGTTGGCTACCAAGGTCTTCGCATCCTCGAGCGAGAGCTCATTCTGGATTGCGCAGGGGAACGCCATGTCCACGGGAACTTCCCAGGGCTTCTTGCCGGCGACGAACTTCGCACCGAACTTCGCAGCATAGGGAGCCACCACATCATTGTTGGAGGTGCGGAGCTGGTTCATGAAGTCCCACTTCTCCTTGGTACCGACACCCTCCTCGTCGAGGATATAGCCATCGGGACCGCTGATGGTGACGACTTTTGCACCGAGTTCCGTTGCTTTCATGACAGCACCCCATGCGACGTTGCCGAAACCGGAAACGGAGATCCGCTTTCCTTCCATCGTGTCGCCGTGGGCTTTCACCATCTCGTTCGCAAAGTACATGGTACCGAAACCGGTGGCTTCGGGACGGATCAGCGAACCACCCCAGTTCCTTCCCTTGCCGGTCAGGACTCCCGTGTTCTCATCGCGAAGGCGCTTGTACTGTCCATACATATACCCGATCTCACGTGCGCCGACACCGATATCACCGGCGGGGACGTCGGTCTCGGGACCGATATACTTCTGAAGCTCGGTCATGAAGGAGCGGCAGAAGCGGAGGATCTCATTGTTCGACTTTCCGCGGGTGTTGAAATCGGAACCACCCTTTCCGCCGCCCATCGGGAGCGTGGTGAGGCTGTTCTTGAAGGTTTGCTCGAAACCAAGGAACTTCAGGGTTCCCAAGGTTACGCTCGGGTGGAAGCGGAGTCCGCCCTTGTAAGGCCCGATCGCGTTGTTGAACTGTACGCGATATCCGCGGTTCACCTGTACGTCGCCGTTGTCATCTTCCCACTCGACCTTGAATGAGAACACACGGTCGGGCTCGGTGATCCTCTCCAGGATCTTGCCATTCACATATGCCGGATTGTCATTGACGACGTCGATGATCGACTCGATGACTTCGGCTGCCGCCTGGATGAATTCAGGTTCGCCAGGATTGCGGCGCTCGAGATCAGCCATGAAATCTGTCAAATTATACATTGGAAATCCTCCCTCTTCTTTGGCACTTCCGGGACATGGGAAAACATAGCTCCGAACCGTGCACATAGAGTGTACTGCCCTTATCAACACATGTCAACAAAATAATCACCGATTTCATGAATTATATTCTAGATTTTTTCCGGATACAGTAGATTGTTCAAGAAACATTTATCATATGATAAAACAGTGAAGGAAAAATTCCATTATATGAACATCGGGCACGGGCACGACTTTCCCCCCTTTCCTCTAGGTAACGGGATAAAACCGTGCTACGATTTGTCACCATGAGAAAATTGATGACCGCAAGCGATCCCTTCGGTGAACTGATGCCCCGCCATATCTACAAGGTGGTGTTGCTCTGCAGCGAATATGATCAGTTTCTGATCGAGGAAGACGGCCGTGTGGAGGAAGAGCTTTTCCGGGAGTACACACAACTCGGACTGAGCAACCCGCCGAAGATCACCTACGCACGCAACATCGATGAGGTACTGCACCTGCTGCAGACAAACAAATTCGATTTGGTGGTGACGATGCTTGAGCTCGGATCGGTGAGCGTCATCGACCTCACCCGTGTGATCAAGGACCGATACCCGGGAATCCCGATCGTCGCACTCTCGCCCTCTCCTGCCCACAGGATCAGCGAGGATCTGAGGAACAGGCATGTGGCGGCAGTCGACTATCTCTACTATTGGCAGGGAAACGCCAATATATTCCTCGCCATGGTCAAGCTCCTTGAGGACAAGATGAATGCGCTTCATGATGCGAATGCCGCGGCACAGGTCCCGGTCATCATCCTCGTGGAGAATTCCATCAGGTTCTACTCCTCCTACCTGCCGATCCTCTATACCTCCCTTATCCAGCAAACCCGCATGAGCATGAGCGAAGGACTCAATCCTTGGGCAACCGCGTTGCGAATGCGTGGACGGGCGAAGGTCCTGTTGGCCCAGAACTATGAGGAGGCGATCGAACTCTACGATACCTTCAGGAACAACCTGCTCGGCATCATCACCGATATCTCTTTCGACCGCGAGGGAGTGGTGGACCATGAGGCAGGCATCCGCTTTTGCCGCCACGTGCGGACAAACCACGCCGACCTTCCCATCCTCCTGCAGTCGACCAAGGACGATTATTCGCAGGTGGCGTGTGATGAGCACGCCTCGTTCATCTGGAAGCTCAGCCCATCGCTCCTGAACGATCTCAGGCAATACGTATTCGAGAACTACGGATTCGGGCCGTTCGTCTTCAAGGACGAGCATACCGGAGCGGAGGTTGCGCGGGCCGAGAACCTGCGTGAGATGCAGCACGTGCTGCCATCCGTTCCGCTGGGGTGCTTCATCAGGCATACGGAACGCAACGATTTCTCCCGCTGGCTCAAGGCAAGGAGCCTCTATGTGCTGGCGAACCTCTTCCGCCCCTATTCGGTGAAGGATTTCACGAGTCCCGAGGAGATGCGTGACCACATGGTGGAGATGATCAAGGAGTTCCGGCTGAATCGCGGGAAGGGAGTGATCGCACAGTTCAACCGCAACAGCTTCGACGAGCTCTCTTTCTTCAGCCGCATCGGGTCGGGGTCCCTCGGAGGGAAGGGGCGCGGTCTCGCATTCATAGATTACAAGTTGCGCCAGAGCGATATCATCGACAAATACCAGGAAATGTATCTCTCGATTCCGAGGACCGTGGTGATTGCCACCGACCTCTTCACCCAATTCATGGAGGAGAACGACCTGCATGACGTCGTTGCCTCATCGTTGCCGGATGAGACGCTGCGCAGGGTATTCCTCTCGAAGAAACTGCCGAAGGAGCTCATGCTCGATCTCGAAGTGATCATCAAGACCATCAAGGCTCCCCTCGCGGTCCGTTCCTCAAGCATGCTTGAGGATTCGCACTACCAACCGTTCGCAGGTGTCTATGAGACATGCATGCT
>Ga0172382_10004737_pt1 | contig 20678 bp, 44 predicted proteins | sample Leawel138RmetaG_FD_122245 | JGI IMG/M metagenome (GOLD analysis project Ga0172382, IMG submission 122245) | Leachate microbial communities from a municipal landfill in Southern Ontario, Canada - Leachate well 138R metaG | ecosystem: Engineered > Solid waste > Landfill > Unclassified | place... | reverse complement strand
ACTGGCTAGATTGGTTTGATAAGGATGATATTATCCAGAAAGCCTGCAGGGGTAATCCTCGTCTGGCTTCACTTAATTATTTGCCAGTTCCGGGATTGCAGTCCGGGTATTCCAAGGAATCATGGTTAAAATGGAGTATTTTACCAGGCGCTCTAGGTCCTATGCTTTGGGCTTATCATCGACACGAAAGTATGATTCTAGACCCCCTTAATTGGGATGCAGTGCCAGAGCCTGTGCACATTGCTGTCCAGAAACCTCTTACATCAGAAGAAAGAATAAAAATGAAACAAGTGGAGAATGAACGCACTAGGATTCTAAAAGAAAAAGGAGGGATGTTTAGTAAGGGCCCTAAACTTGGCTATGTAGATATATGAGATACCCCGAAGAAGTAACTAAAGACATTATTTCTTCGTATCTAGAAAGACCCAACAGAGGGACTGTAGAAGCTCTTAGCGAGAAGTACAATAAGACTTTCAGGCAGATCATTTCCAAGCTAGTAACTGAGCAAGTGTATGTTAGGCCGCGCTACCTGACGAAGTCAGGTGAGCGGCCGGTTACGAAGTCTGAGCTTGTAACTGCAATCGCTAAGTCGCTAGGATACGAAGAATACGAGCTAGAAGGCTTAGAGAACACCCCTAAAGGTGTTCTTAGAAAGCTTCTAGCAGGTTATGACCCTGTAGCTTTGGAGGAATTGGTGACTCCGCTAGAATAGCGGACGCATTTCTCTAGCAGACCCTAGGGCGCACAATCAGGGAACTTCCCTTTGTGAGGGGTGTGTGAAATTTCCGCGGCGCACAGGCTTCAGCCTCCGCCTGAAAATGTTTAGGAGTTTTCAATGTTTTACCGCAATACAATTATACAATTACTAATCAAATATCCACCTAATGAAGAACTTGGTTATGCATTAGAAAACCTAGTAAACCGCCCACCTTTTGTAAATGGAGTTTATCAAGGAGAAATTGATTATAAAATTGCAGCTACTAATCTCGTTAAAGAATATGAGTATAAACAAGAGTTTCTAGAAGAGCTTAAATTCTTACTAGACATTGTAGATAAGAAGTATGCTTAAAATTCAATTAGCAGAATACCCCGAAGTTAAGTTCTTAGTAGACGAAAGATATAAATGGCGGCACTATACTGTAGAGACTGACGATGTTGATATTACTTTTGCAGCGGAGCTTACTAGCGAAGCTAGTAATACCGAAGAGTTTGTAGCTACTGTTTCCCTAAAAGGAAACCAGCTTACTAGACTTGCTAGTAAAACGAACAATCTTGTTCTACTTGCTAGGTTGTTCCAAGTAGCTTATGTTTATGCTAGTAAAGTTAAAGGTTATAAATCGTTTAAGATTGAAGTTAATCCTAGACATACTAGATTCTATGAATGGATGGGTTTTGAACCACAAGACGAGTATTATCATGCTGTAGGTGCTCCAGCCGTTATGCTTACTCTAGATTTTGAGAAAGCAGAGACTATGAGAGGGACAGGTTTTTATAAATTGTTTTTTCCTATTGAACTTGAGGATGTAATATTATGTGGATTGTTGAAGTAGAAACAGCAGCTCCTTGGTTTTTCTCTAGCAAACCTACTACTAGGACTAGAATTTATACTTTTCAAACAAAAGAACAGGCACTAAAGGCGGTATGGAGTTTTAATGACGCATCGAAGATTGTAATTAGGAGAGCAAAATGATGGATAAGTTTCTAGTAACTGTGGTTACTGTATTAGTGTTCGCTGCTGTAGTATTTACAGGGCTTATTTCTTTACTTTTTGATATTGGACAGAGTTAATGCTAGAATTATTTAAAGATGATTTTTCTAACGATTTCGAACTGCTTTGGGGGTGCATCCAGAATAAAAGAGTCCTAGTAGTGAAGGATTGGGAGGCTTTATATACCTTTAGATATCGTAAGCCTAAAGTAGGGGAGATGCTAATAGCTGAAGGTAAGATATACTACCCTAAAAATTACTTTAGAAAAAGGTTGTATTGAATGGATGCGATAGGCGAATTAAAAAGACTTGGATTACACAATTTGTATAGCCAGAGGTAACTCCGCATTTTACTAGTTTAATGGCACTCTAGAAGATTTAGAGTACTTAAAGGAACAAATTAATGAACATCTTAGAGGACAAAGCTGACATAGGGGTGTATGTTCAAGGCGAATATTTTGATACTGCTGAGCATGCATTCCAAACGTTTAAGTTTACTGATCCAGATATTAGGAGAGAAGTAAAGTTTTCAGATAATCCAGTAGAAATGGCTAAAGGCTATGAGCAGTTCATTAGACCAAATTGGCTAGCAGTTTCATTCGAGGTTCTAGTACAGGTTAGATTAGCAAAAGCTATCCAGCATGGAGCTGTGCTAGAAGCTTTGTATGCTGCGGGGGGTACCAATGCTAGCATTGGGCTCGACGATGGTTGGAAGGAGGTTATACTTAGATTGAGTGAAGCAAACACAAAACAAGTAGGGGGCCAACATTACAAAGACAATGTATTGCAGCCTTGGGATGTGATGAAGTCTTGGTTTACCGAAGAAGAATTTAAAGGGTTCCTTAGAGGTAACGCTTTAAAATACATTTACAGAGCAGGGCGTAAAGGTTCTGCGGTTGAAGACTACGAAAAAGCAATTCATTATTTGGAAAAGTTGATTGAGGTTTCCGGACCCTAGGCCGCACAATCAGGGAACTTCCCTGATTGTGCGGCGCACAAGCGCACACAATAGCCCGTCCGCTGCCGAAGGCAGCAATCAGCCCTAGTAACGAAGTTACTAGTTCTTGGTATGTGCGACCTGTGTATTAAGAGATTGTGTATTAAAAAATTGAGGTTGTGCAAACAATATTTGGAGAAATTAAGTGAGCAAAACGTGGCTAATAGCCGACACACATTGGGGGCACCAAGGAGTTTGTAATTTTCTAGCAAAAGACGGAGTGTCCAAGTTGCGGCCTTGGGATCGAGCAGACGACATGGACGCCGATATGGTCGAGCGTTGGAACTCCGTAGTTGGGGAAAAGGATAGGGTTTGGGTTCTAGGAGATTGGGCAATAAATCGTAGGTGTATCGGAATTGCTAGAGCATTGAAAGGTAGGCTTGCTTTAGTATCTGGTAATCACGATATATTTAAAACTAAAGAATACCTAGATGTTGGGTTTGATAGGGTGCAGGGCAGTCATGTGCTAGATAATATTCTACTTACCCACATTCCAGTACATCCAGGGTCTAAAGGGAGGTTTAAAGGCAATGTACACGGCCATCTACACGATCGTAGTATTGACGACGACTGGTATACTTGCATTTCCGTGGAACACACTAATTTTTACCCAGTCAATTTTGAAGAAATAAGGAGCAAATATGCGGTATAGGCATTATCGGTTTGTTGATAAAGACGGTAACATTTTAAATAACGGTGGTTACACTCTAGCAGTCATAGACGAAGTAGTTGGGGGAGTAGAAATCAGTATTGGGGGTCTTGCTAGATGTGCTAGAACAGATAACTTTGACAGAGCTGTCGGTAGGCACTTTGCTTTAAGAAGGTTGCTTAAGTCCGTTCAGCAGAAAAACACCCCATGTGTTTGGAAAGCATTATACGGGTCAGAGTATTACAATGATCTAGCATTGGCTCTAGTGCTTGCTAGTAGAACTAATTTCTCGGATGAATTTCAAGATTTGGTCATGGAGCATTACTAATGTACGAAGTAAAGAGCAACGGTGTAACACTTCTTCTAGCAAATACGTTTGCACAAGCAAAGCGTAGGTTCGACTCCTGTAATGTTTCCGCTGAGATTTGGCAGTACAAAGACAACGGTAAAGCACTAATGTTCGAAAAAACTACTAGATACCCAATGTATGCGGAGGTAGTATGAGGTTTTATTCAGAAGATAGCTTACCAGGACGCAGGTTAAAGTCTGAGGCTAGGCTTGCTAACTATCAGGAAATGAAAAACCCGAATAGAATGGTAAATGAGGTAAAACATCAAGTACTTAAAAGTATTGCAGATAAACTAGTAGAATCAGATTACTGCAAAGTTATCTATATGCACGGGTATGTTGATGTAGTTTTAGACGTTCTAGTAATGACGCCAGAGGAGTATAAGGAAGCAGTTACTAAAGCCTTTGTAGCTGGGCGTAACTCAGGTTCCCTAGAACGAATTTCTAATCTTGACTTTGCTATCTGAATGCGCTATAATATTATAATGAAAATGCGATGGGCAATCTGGTGTAAAAGACTAGGCATGAAGCCTGACAAGTACATCAACCCCGGACGCAGATGGAATTATAAAGGACTAGCTTGGGAGATTGACCCTGTGCGTAGCACTTTCACTAGAGTGCGGTCGGACAGGGTTTACCTTATTCCCACTAGTCTCATGGAACTAGAAAAGATTCTAGCAAATGAAATTGAAGCTGCTAACTTTGAGAGAAAGCTGTGAACTACGATCTGATGAAACGAGTGCCGGCAGATGAGATTTGGTTTGACAAAAAATCTCTAGAGCTCAATATTCAGGTTGATGGTGTAGATTATGGGGTTAATGTAGCTTCGATTGATTTGGCTCTAGAAAAATTGTAGCATCTAAGCTGGGAGTTGCTATTGGCGATGTCGACGTTCTGCTGAATTCTGAGGTTAACTTGATTATTCAACTTGCTATTTGGGGCACGATGCGCTATGACTTTTATTAAAACAGTAATGCGGCTTATCAACTATGAGCCGCCTAAGTGGATAACTAAAACAGAAGTTGAGAACGATGTACTGCGAGTGTACATCGGGGTAACTTGTTGGGACCTCGATGAAGCTGCGATTAAATCGGCTCTTAAATCAGCTTCGATTGCTAGACCTTGGATCGCAGTGGCGTATCTATATGATGACGCTATGCTTCTAACTTTTGAAGATATCGACTATATTGTTAGTTGGGGGATTCTAGGTGAATCATCGTAATTTTAGTGTGGTAACGAAAATTGACCTTGAGCGTTTAAATGCCTGTTACTAGAGACGGGCGTAAAATCGTAGAAGCATATATTTGTAGTCAGCCCGTGGAATACCCAATTGTCGCATGGGTTGAGGATGTTTACTCTTAGGTGTACATGTAGACGGAAGTATTTCAGGTGCCGCCCAAGTGGCTTCGGATTGCGTTGTACCGCGGAGATAACGGTGTTACTTCAGATGAAGTTGAACGCTAAGGTTGAGTATCAGAAAGCTACATTACAACTATTGAGGTTGAAGTATAACAGACCGGAGTATTGCATTTGGTATTGATTCGTGGTTTGCCGGGAAGCGGTAAAAGCACTTGTGCTAGAGAAGATTATGCACATATTGAAGCCGATATGTATTTCATGGATGCAGAAGGAAATTACAAATATAATCCTAGTAAGGCCCATGCTTGGTGCCGCAAAATGGTTATCAAGCATATGCCACGAAATTGTAGTTAGCAATACTTTTACTCAGTTGTGGGAAATGCAGCCTTATTTCGATTTGGCTAAAAATTTGACTATCGTTGTACGGTGCTTAGCCTTACTGGTAATTATGGAAATATCCACGGCGTTCCAGAAGAAGTGATTGAACGTATGCGGAAACGTTGGGAAAAGCTCGAAGGAATTGAATATGAAAACTGAACTTACTATTCTTTATAATCAAAACCCTGCGGGGTTTGCGCAATACGCTACAGAATTGCTGAACAAACCTATGCCGATGCGAGTGTATCAGCATGTTGAAACAGGTAAATGCATTGCAGCGTCGCCTCTGCGAGAATATACTTTTACAGGGCCAACACCTAATCCGGAACATATCGTAGGAGTAATCTATGATCCTATGAACTGGATTGCTTGGGTTCCTGTGCCTGACGGCACAGAAGTCAGTGCCCATATTGGGGATTATCTAACTTTGACCGAAACAGGTAAAGTAGAGGTATGGGGCAAAAACGAATTTGAGTCTCAGTGGGAGCTAAAGAAATTCTAGCTTGACTTTGCTATCCGGATTTGCTATAATACTAGCAATCAACAAGGGAGAACAAAAATGTGGGCATTAACAGCAAGTGTGAATGATTACGATCAGTATGGTGAGTACCTCGTTGCAGTATTTGAAGCTAAACCGGGATACAGCGACCTTCTAGCTTTAAATGTATTGGGCGAGAAAACAATGTCCAACCTGCTAGACACAGAAAATAAATAAGTTTACCCAGCAGTTTGGATCGTATAAGTTAGTAGAGCTAGAGCATGGCGAACTGTATCAATACATTTAAGGAATCAAAATGACATTCAGTCAAAAACGATGGGCAGAAGGTGAGCTTCCTATTACTCGGGATGGGCGTAAAGTACAAGATCTTTTCTCTACTTATCTAGATGTAGAGTATTGTATGGTAGCCTGGATTGAAGGAGAAAAAGTTCCGGTATTTTATAAGGAAGACGGCACCACCAGAGGTGTCGACTCTCTGGATCTCATACACCCTTCTAGAACCAGGGAAGTTCGCGTAGTACTATACTATTCAGCAGATGGTCTTAATGTGTACTCTATTACAGAAGCAGAGTGTTATCCAGATACGCTGGATAAGTTTATTGACGAAATGTGTCAAACTGGTAGGCTGATTAAAATCATTACCGAGCTGGTGGAAGAGTAATATGGAAGACGAAGAGCGTAGGTTTATAGCAGCTCTAGCAATGCAAGCGCTGCTGTCAAATACCATTACTGTACCCTAAAAAGACCTCGATAGTGTACTTAAACTAGGTACACAACAGTATGATTGGAAAGTGCATTGGCCTCAATACATTGCTAAGCGAGCTATAGCATATACAGATGCTTTGCTAAAAGAGTTAAACAAATGACGGAGTGGGAAACAATCTACCAAAGACAGCTAGATGCTGCATATAAGTTCGCAGAAATATTTGCCTGAAAAACTAAATGATAAAAGGAAAATTTAGCAAAGGTCGCCTAGCTCTAGGAGAACTGCCTATTACGCGGCGTGGCGCGCCTGTAGTACACCTATACAATAGTACTTTACTAAATACTAAGTACCCGCTAGCTGTATGGATTATGACTAAAGAAGATGAAATTGTTGGGCCTTTTCCATATACAGCAGAAGGTAAGTATTTTGTAAACGAGGAAGAATGCGATTTAGTGCACCCACCTAAATTGATGGTTGCAGTTTATTATTCTCCAGTAGATGAGAGTATTTTACGTTTTCATTCTAAACACCACGAAGAAGAGTATTTTTACTGTAAAGCTCGAAGGAGAATTCTCCCCCGAACGCACAAAAAGGAAAGAATTGAGGTTCAAAATTAAAATGCAAGAAACTTACGAAGAGCGCAGAGAACGTGAACGTTGGGAAACTGATGACTATAATGCTCGGGGCCCCGGACATGAAACTTATGAGGAACAATTAGAGCGTTACCGAAGAGGCTGGGACGAAGATGATTATCTGTGACGAACCAGTAATTAACTGGAAAGTTGTACCTAAAGTGCCTGATTACTCTCAACGTAAAGAAGGCGTTTGGAAACGTAAAATAGTAGATCCAGAAAGTACTATTAGAGAAATGGTACCGGAGCTGCTAGAACCGGAGTGTTATGAAATGGAATTTAGTAAACCAGAAATCCTAGCAGAAATACCAAAAGGCATTACTCCTTCTATGGTAGTAGTTCCGCCGGGTGGTGGGCCTAAGCCCGTACCAATTCCTAGTACGTTAGCGCTCATGTTTGCTGGAATTTATTGGATTAAAAATAGGAAATGAAATTCAAAATCTACTCCTTTATGGGGTTTCCAGTAGGTGTTTACGATGCTGCTTCGGAGCAAGAAGCCCTAGACATGATGGCATATGAAGCAGGCTACGAGTCTTTTCAAGAAGCACTAGAGGATGGTTGTCTAGAACGCAGAGAACTTGTTATTCAAGCGGGAAATTCTGGTCTTGACTTTTTCAGTCGGACAGGGTATAATAATATAATGGAAAAGCGAAACGGAGAAGCGCGATGAAGTTTATTAAGCTGATGGCAGCTACGGAAACCGTAGATTATTTTATTATCCCGGCGGATCAGATTCAAGAGATTCATGATGCAAAGAACCAAAATTCGCGGTACTGGCAATCTATGGTATATCTTAAGGATGGGCAAGCTAGACCTACACGTTCTAGCATTGAATCTATTTGGGTAATGCTGCAATGATTGGGTTTATTGTTTTGCCTAGCCTAGACGGGAGCAATAATACCTTAGTAGCTATTGTCCGTATTGACGTGTACGGGGACCGTAATAGTTGTGTGCGCTTGAATGATGGTTTAGTACACTTAGTGTAGACGCCATACGCCACTTAATTTGGGGAAGGGAATTCTTAGAAGAATGTAATAATAGGCTTTAATTGACCTCCGGGCGCGGCGTCTGGCACTTCGTGCCCGAGTGGCCGATCTCTATAAAGCCGATCTCTATAAAGCCGATCTCTATAAAGTTTAAGGCTTTATAAAGTTTAATGACCAAAGTTTAGGTAGGTTAAGGCTTTATAAAGTTTAACAATGGTTGATCCTTATAAAGTTTAACGGTTTAATAGAACAGGATTTAACAATGGATAAAATCGTCGGCAACATCAATATGCTAACTGAGTATCTTTCTAGCATCTATAAATGGCGCTTTCGATGTTCTAGCAATAGTTTACCGTGATGGCAACGCAAAATACGTTCTAGACCCGCCCACAGACTATGAAGGAGACGCTGTACATAATAACTTTGATCAATTGTTGAGCAATCTTGAGCTTGATTAACGAAATTTGTACTTGATTTTTTCTTTTCGATTTGCTATAATAATATAATCGCTAGAGTAGTTTAACGGTAAAACAGCGGGTTTATACTCCGTAGCAACAGATAATTGGCTAATCTAGGTTCGAATCCTAGCTCTAGTACCACGACCAAGTATATTTCATATACTTGTGCGGAGGCTTAGCTCAGTCGGTAGAGCGATAGTTTGAAGCACTATGCGTCCTAGGTTCGATTCCTAGAGTCTCCACCAAAAACGAGAGTGTGGCAGAGTAGATATGTGCGCGGCTGCAACCCGCTAGACCTAGGTGCAAATCCTAGCACTCTCTCCAAGTTCAAAAATTTAAGCTTGACTTTGCTAGTTCAGCGTGTTATAATATTAATAATGGGAAAGCATCCAGATGAAACCACGAAATCCATATGTTGCTTTAGCTCGATTTAGAAAAGCGGGCAAGCATAAGAAAAAGGAAGTACGTCAGAAGAAGGTAAGAGAATCTGATCTTGATTTTCTTAGTTAGCCGTGCTATAATAATATAATGGAAATTTAACAAGAAAGCGACACAAAGCATCGCACTTTATTATTTAACTTATGATTTAGCTTTCGGTCGCTTTCTTATTAAATTTATACTAACTATTGAAAGTAGGTATAAAATTAATTGTTGGGAGGTTTGGCTTCCATAAGAATAAGATATAGTAATATATCAAAAGAGGGGTTTCCTGCAAACCCTCACTTTATAATATTGGGGAAACCCGGTGTTATAAAGCTCACCCATTCAAGCTCTAGCCACCTAGCAGAAATGCTAGGGCCGTAGTTGGTAGCTGCGGTATCGGTAAACTTAGGAGTTGGAAAGAACCTTTGCTGCTAACCACAGTCGAGGGAGAGTACAGGTGGTGCTGGCCTCAACTCAACACCAAACTAAGAGAACGAAAGGTGAAAGAGTAGTTAGTAAGTCCGAGATTTGCAGTCTAGGGCGACTAGCAGTTACTCAGACATTAGTCCGGAGTGGCTAATAATCTGTACTAACAGTTGAGTACTCCGCAAGAGGAAAGACATGCGATGTGTAGCATTTCTTAGCTTAAAAGGTTAGGAAACTACAGAGGCAGCACATCGTGGCAGGTTAACAAGTATAGTCTAATGGTAGGACTGTTCACTATTTTAATCAACCATTGTGGGTTCGAATCCCACTATTTTAATCAAAAACCAAAGACTGCCTCGGTTGTAAACGAAAGATCGCTAATCCTAGACTCTTTGAGAATCTAGGCATTCGAAGGTCGGAAGCCGGAGAGTGTTTATACTAGACGTTTCGTAGTTCGCAAGACTTAATGGGCCGCAAGCTCAACGGAAAATAAGGTATAGAGTAGTTTGCAACGACAGCCCAATTGCTAGGGCTTTATAAATAAGCGCGATTGATAGTCTACTAGACAATTCTAGTGGAAATCGGATTAACCTAGAGGTCGAACTCTAGGGTACGGTCTGAAGGGCTATCATTAAAAGCTGTATTCTCAGGCTTTTATCCTTACTAAAGTAGTTTCTAGCGAGAATACTCTAGTAAGGTGGATTAGCTTAATGGTAAAGCACGCGACCGATAATCGCGCGATTGAGGTTCAATTCCTTGATCCACTACCACACCTAATAGCAGGTAAACCTGCTATTGATTGAAACTTGTTTTTTATTATTACGTGGAATCGTCGTCTAAAGGTCAGGACGCCAGCCTTTCAAGTTGGAAATATCGGGTTCAAGTCCCATCGATTCTACCACTAAACTCTTAACAGTTGTTCGGAGGTTACTTTGCAAAAAGTTAGCGCAATTGTGTACACGGATAAACGTATCAAAGCCTTATCATTCGAAGCCGACAAATTTGCTAGTATAGAGGATTTAGAGTCATACGCCGAGTCAATGTTTTATTTTGGGGTATCTACTTCCGAACCAATTGTTAATATGGATATTTATGTTTCTAATCAAAACACTATTCCGGCTAGACGGAGATAAAGAACTAGGAGATTTAGTCCTAGAGTATATTTCCTTCTATAACGTCATTTTCAGGAAAGTAAGTGTGGATATGGGTAGTTTGCCCGGAATGACCCATGTCATTTGCCCGCTTACTAGTACTAAGATTAAAGTAACTTACACTGGTAAGTTTATTGATACTGCAAAAGCAGGAACAATTACTTTAGAAGGGTTGGGTCTTGTAGACAAGTGGAAACCTTCAGATGGAGTAAGGTTGCCAATTCTTGATCGGTTGAAGATTCATTGGGTATTAAAGTATTATGAATGGTTCTGCCAGCGACCACCGAGCGCATTACAAGGTGAGCAAATCTTAGCTTGACATTGCTAGTTGGATTTGCTATAATATTATAATGGAAAGGCAGCCTAACAAGGGAAACAAAAAAGGCAGTATTTACCGCAGCACATCTGTATTACTTATCAAGGAGTTCCTAATCTTGCTTAAAAGGAACCTGTGCCGGAGTATACAGAGTCCGACGGTAGTATATAGTCTTAGCAGTGAGAGTTCTCTTGGACAGCACTAGCTGATAGCAAGTCGCCTAGTGTTGGCTGCAGTTCTAGCTTGGCTTTGTTTGTTAGATTTGCTATAATAATATAATGGAAAGGCGAGGCAGACCACCGAGCGCGGAAGTTTCTGTTCTTGAGTTTCCATTGTCAAACACTGCACGGTGTTTGGTTGGAGGGCTAGATAACGCGGCAGTTCTTTTTAGAAGTATTAGCCCGATTTAGTATCCTCAGTAGCTTGGGAGGTAAGCTATCCAACCCCTCCCATTTAATAAGCGTGGATATTCAGACGGAACTGTCCCCTCCGTTGTATAGGCTTGATCCGGACAATTGGGGCTATCTAGCAATATGTTGCTATGAGTATCCACCCTTATTAACTAGGAGAAGTAAATGATTGGAAAATGTGAAGGTTGTAGCAAAAAGGAGCATTCGCAAGACAAACTGCATGGAAAAGGCAATCGAGTATTGATTGAAATTTCTATGTCACAAGGTAATCGAAAACTGCGATGTACTGTTTGTAGTACGGAACGCACTCATTATGTTTCAGGTAAGTAAATCTTAGCTTGACATTTCTAGTCAGTCTTGCTATAATAATATAATGGAAAGGCAGCCTAACAAGGGAAGCATAAGAAAAGCTGACGGTAGCGTACCACACTATGTTATTTACCTAGGAGCCCACCACCCTACTTAATGTGGGCCTGTGCCGGAATATCATAGAGTTATGAGGCTATTGAAGAAGCGTAATTATGTTTACCTTTGGACAGCTAATTGGAGTAGTAAGGCCCCTATTAGTTGCTACTTCCAATTTGTAATGCCAGTGTGGGGGAATCGGAAGACCCAGCGGTTTTAAGCTCCGCCGCGTAAGCGTGTGGGTTCGAGTCCCACCACTGGTACCATTATTTAGAGTTATTAATTTCCTTCTAGGTTCCACCCTTATAGGAAGCTGATAGGGCAACGGCGAGACTTGGTCCCTTTCGAGATACGTTTCTCATGAATAGCTCTAAATAATGGTAATTCTGATAAGACAGACGCGCGAGCGTTTCGTAGTAGGGTTATTGATCCTAGCCTAGGGCGGAGTGATGGAATTGTGTAGACATAGGCCCCATTTGAGGGCCAGAGGGAATAAGCGCCTCATACAGGTTCGAGCCCTGTCTCCAAAAGCCCTAAAAGTTAATTAGTAAAGCCTAAACACATCGTATTTGTGGCCACAAGTAAGGGGCTCCCGGTGTGGGAGGGGGATAAAACGGGTTCCCCCCTGTTTATTGATTTAGGCTTTACTAATTAACTTTACACTAAGGAGTACAAATGAAAGAGTTCGTAGTTGCAGCTATTCTAGCCTTCGGTGTTTCAGTTGCTAATGCTTCTTCTAGCATTATTGCTTACTGTAAAGCTCAAGGTGAGTTTGCCGAAACAGCAGTTCTAGCAAAGCATCAAGGTATTTCACAACAGCGGATAGAAGAGATGGTACTAGAATATATTAACCCCGACATACGCAATGAAACTCAAGCTGTACTAAGGGACGCTTATGCAACACCCGTAGGCTCAAACCCTGCGTTGGATGCTAGACTGAAAAACTACTCAGTTCAAAAGCGTTGTCTCGGAAATATGGGGCTGTAGTTTAATTGGGAAAATCACTGGTTTGCATCCAGTAGTCCAGAGTTCGAATCTCTGTAGCTCCACCAAGGAATTGTTATGGAAGAAATCTACGGCCAATGTAGGCGCTGTGGGCGGTATTTCTATACAGAAGAAATTACAGGGTGTGAATCGCCTAAGTGCCCCAATAAAAAGGAAGAAATGGAATTTGATTTAAATAGACTTCTAGGTGGAGAGACACCTGTAACTCGTGGTGGGTATAAGGTAGAATGGGCTACTTATTGTCCTATCGAAGGATTAGAAAAGCCTATTCTAGTAGTATTAGAATCCCAGTCCCCAAAAATTTTACAGTATTACTCAAACGGTAGGTTTAACCTAGAAGGCAAAACAGCCTACGATCTAGTGTACGATGTCGAGTGATGCAGAAACCTTTGCTAAAGGGGTCACTCTAGTGAATAGATTACTAGAACATGACCCTTTTATTGCAAAAGTATTGCGAGAATACCTGAAGAGCTGTAGGGCCTCGGATCTTTTCGACATTTTTGAACATGGAATGGAAGAAGCACTCCAAGCCCCTTTAGCTCAGCGGTAGAGCTGCTGCCTTGTAAGCAGCAGGTCGTGGGTTCGACTCCTACAGGGGGCTCCAAAAGGCTCGTTAGTTTAATGGTAAAATGCTAGATTGTCTACCTAGGGTTGAGAGTTCGATTCTCTCACGAGTCGCCAAGAATTCTGAGCTTGCTTTCTTTAATTGACTGTGCTATAATTTTATAAAATGGAAATGCGATATGAATGAATACATTGTAAGCTTTTTTGATACGTTCTTATACACTATAAAGACTGCTCGTGTAAGGGCTAATAGTAAGCTAGAAGCGGGGCTCATTTTTCTAGACAATCAAGAAGCTTGGGTTGTAGAAGGGGAAGCTCGTGAAGATTTTGAGCATTTGATGACGCTGGTTTGGAACTGCGATTGCGTTATGGAAATTAATAAGGATGTTCCTCTATATGAATAAAGATTACATTATTATCTATGTAGATTATAAAGATACTAGCAACTCTCGCACTGGTGTATATGAAGCTAGAGACGCATTTGCAGGTGCTAAAAACTTTCTAGATAACGAAACGGGCCGGAATACAGAGTATTTCACGGACATGACAAGTATTCATTCTGCATTGCAGCAAAGCAACTGTAGGCTTTCAATGTATGATTTGTCTAAGATTTCGCAGGTGTAGTTCAATGGTAGAATCACAGCCTTCCAAGCTGAAGATGAGGGTTCGATTCCCTCTACCTGCTCCAGAATTAACCGTCTCGGTTAATAAAAAGGGCAACGTCAAGCCCTAGACTTACGATCTGATTGTTGGCTGTCGGATTGTTCGGAGTTAGATGAGCCAACCGAAGGCCCAGTGTGGTAAAAACCTTGCGGTGACATAACTGGTGCAAACCGCGAACCGTGCTGTTTCTGGTGTTAGTTCAAGAACAGCTCGCAATACAAACTAACCGAAGGCCCGGTACGTTAGAGACCTTGTGGTGATTAAACCGGATTAAACCACGATAATTAGTACCTTAGCTCAGAGGTAGAGCGTCTCTTTTACACGGAGAGGGCCGTAGGTTCGATCCCTACAGGTACTACCATAATATAAGTACTTTTTTGAGTACTTATATTATGGGTAGGTTATCTTAATCTGGACGTATGCTAATACCTCCAGGGGTGATGTACTTTGAGGAAGAGACCCTTAAAGGTACAGAGCTCAAAAAGGTCTCAATAACCTTCCCATAATCCTAATTTAAGGGAACTACTGAAGTATTTGGAATCCATACCGCCTTATGTGGTAGCTTTCCGGGAGAGAGAAAAGCCACATAACCCCTATGTGCGGCACCTAGTATCTTACCGTTCCAAAACTTTAGCGGGTCTTAGTTCCCTTAAATTAGGAGAGAATGCTCTAATGGTAGGGCAGCGGGCTGTAACCCCGTGGCTTCGGCAAGTAGGTTCGATCCCTGCTCTATCCACCAATTAGTGGAGAATAAAATTGAGGCATGATATAGTAAAAATTTCACAAGAGTTAAACCTTATTGCCCAAGGAAAGGGGTACTATGGAGGAACTCTAAGATCAGCTAGAGACATGATCGGAATCACTTCTAGTGATTATGCATTGCTAGAAAGGTGGCTTGAGGGAAGTCAAACCAATACAGACCATGTAGCCTTGCAAACTCTAGCTCTTAAAATCTTAACCTGGGCGTAGTTCAATCCGGTAGAATCCGTGCTTTGGGAGCACGTTGTTGCACGTTCGAATCGTGCCGCCCAGACCAAAAATTATGGAAGATTATTCAAAACTAAAAATCTATATAGCAGTTCTAGAAGATGTTCCTGCTAGTATGGTTCCAGTAATCGTAGCCCACGCAGTTTGTCCGGCCTCGCTTGAATGGCAGACCGATGATGTATTCAAACTGTGGTGGGCTAAAAGTTTCAAGAAAGTTGTAGTTAAAGTAAACGCTAAAGAATTTAGTAAACTACAACAATTAAAACACTATGCAATGCGGGAACGTACTGTACTAGACGAAAAAGATTGCTGTTTAGTAATTCATCCTAGAGAAAGCTTGAACCCTCCTAACGTACTAAAATTTACAAAATTATGGAAGCCCTAGATTTAGTAAAACAAGAGTTAGCAGTTGTACGGGAAAGCGTACCTCAAGGAGCTTATCTATTTAATGAGCCAGAATACGCTGCTATGTCTTACATTTATTCTAGCTTTGCAGAATACGGCAAAGCAGGAATGAAATGGCCGTGGAATGGCCCGTACTTTCGGCCCAGCTCGAATAGTAAGCAAGATTTAGCTAGAGCGGCTGCATTGCTGATTTTAGCGATGGAAAATAAAATTGCTCAGTAGTTCAGTTGGTAGAATTAGCCCCTGTTAAGGGCGAGGTCGTAGGTTCGAGCCCTACCTGAGCAGCCAAAGGAATTAAAATGATTATCAACTATGGATCAGACTTACATCTTGAGTTTCAGGGGCTTGACAATTGGCGACCATGCAACTTTGATGGTGCTAGAGTCCTGATCCTAGCTGGAGATATCTGTACTGTAAATACCGCGACGTACTTTGTTGATTTCTTCAACCATATTGCGCAAGAGTGGGAGTTCGTTCTTATCACTAGCGGGAACCATGAGTATTATGGGGCCTATTTTGAAGAAGCGGATCTACAGTTCAAAGAGTTTTACTCTAGGTGGAGTAACTTCACATATCTGCATTCCAGAACAGGTAAAATCCAAACAACTATTGCAGGTATTAACTTTGTAGGTACGACTCTGTGGTCGGATATCCGTAGCCCGGTTGTACAGCAATATGTGCAAGGAGTTATGAATGACTATAGACGTATTAGAATTCATGGTAAACGATTTCTAGTAAGGGATACGGTTGCGGAGTTTCATAAACAGTTTGCTGAAATTAAGAATAGTATTAAAGAAAATACTGTAATCTTTACACACTATGCTCCAAGTTTTGAGTCGTCTTTGGAGTGCTATAAAACTGATCCTGTAACTCATGCCTATGCTACTAGCCTAGAGAACTTCATTTTTGATAATCCTGAAATCAAATTCTGGATTCATGGGCATATGCATAATAAGTCTGATTATCTAATTGGAGATACAAGAATTCTATGTAACCCAAGAGGATATGTAGGGCATGAGCCAATCAGTGAAGGTTACACGTTTGAAAATTTCAGCTTGACTTCTTGAGCTAGATTTGCTATAATAATATAATGGAAAGGCAGCCTTAACCACAGGCAGCCTTTCCCTAAGTTTTTATATGTAAGTAACTTACATATAAAAATTTTTAATGGAAGGTGATGCAGTGGCATTGGCGCTACGACTAGTCTTGAAAACTAGGTTCCGGTGATGAGCTGGATGGGGTTCGATTCCTCCTCCTTCCTCCATCTTTTTAGAGAGTTGACATGCGATATACATTATTTGAATTAGTAAACGAAGATTGGGCAAGCCCTGAAGAATATGTTATTGTAGAATGCTTAGACTCAACGCTGTCTTTATACGTTGAAGATGCTGCTACAGAATATGCTGTAGAGATGTACAGGGATCTGTACTTTGATGGATATGAAGAAGAAAGGTTAGAAGATGTGGATGTTTCTGTAACGGAAACTAAAGTGTTTTCGTCTTATACAGAAGCTAAAGCAGCACAAGAATACTATGATGCAGACTGGATAAGTATGTAGTGTAATGCTGACTTCTAGCATACTTGCCAAGGGGAATTATGAAACAATCTTACTTTCTAGTAAAGTGCGTAGACACTACAAAACCCAGAGCACTAAATGTTCAGACTATTGTTAAAGCCGACTGTATTGAAACTGCTCTAGCAGCTGGAAAGTCGTATATCTTCAAATTTCTTACTAAAAAGTATTATGAAGATTGGCTGAACGAGAAAGTTGAAGGTGCTAGTTTCGAGGTAATTAGCGTCAGCTTACTAGACGAATATGAAGTAGACTACATTTCTATTTCAGAACAAACAGAAGTAATTAAAGCTAAGGAATATCTTAATGACTAGCATGCTGTATGTAATTGGGTGGAATCATAAGGTGCAGGGTTTTAAGCCTTATGACATAGACAACAAAGAATATTACAAAGGGTATATCGCTGCTTCTAACGCAGAGTATCCTAAACTTATTCAAAAAGCATGTAAAGAACCGGATGATTTTGATTACATGGTAGGTTTTTGGGCTGCCATGAATGATGAAGTGCATGCTACAGGCAATACTCCTTGGAAACAGGGATTTGATGATGCACAAACGTATAAACAAATGCTTGCGAGAGTGACGGAATAGGTATACGTGTCAGCCTTAGAAGCTGAATTTTGAGAGTTCGAGTCTCTCCTCTCGTACCACTAACAATATGAAATTTTCTAAATTAAACCCCGTAAATTTTACAGACCGCCAGCTTAGTTTAATTAACAAATTAAAGTCTAAAGGGTATGGTTGGGCAGCTTTTGCGGACAGGGTGTACAACTCGGGAAGCTGTACTCCACGGCAAGAAATAGCACTAGAAGCCCTGAATACTAGACTTCATTTTATGAAAAATAAACGAAGAGCTAATGGGTACAAACATAACTTTACTGATTACGAAATCATGAGTTTTGGATTGCATATCTAAATAACGGAAGTTTGGCAGAGCGGCTTAATGCAACGGTTTGCTAAACCGTAGGTCTCTCAAAAGAGGCCCGTAGGTTCGAATCCTACAACTTCCACCACAATATGACTGAGAAACAAATGGCTATACTAGAGCTTACTCTAGTAACTTTACTAGTAATACTGGTTTTTGCATTTTCGTTAACTGCGTATCATTTACTAGTCTTACTCAACTTCTTACAGATTATTTAACATGGAAGATTTTACTCCTGACGCTTGGATTCTAATGATTTTTCCAGAGAATCGAGTCCGCATTATGTCTGGGTGGTATGGTGGGTATCTAGGCGGAGAGTACTGGCGACTCAGTTCTACAGTTGTCTCCACTACACGGAAAGATGACAATATCCTAGTAGTCGAGACTGAAACCGGTTCACTGTACCACTTGCCTGTTAAATATATTGGGTACACTTCTTTGTCGGGGTACAGAACACGACATATTGTAACCAACCTACCTGAAGTCAAGGTTATTGAAGATAAACAAGAAATTTTGAAAACTCTAATGGTGTAGTTAGTTTAATTAGTTAAAACCCCAGACTGTGAATCTAGCTAATACCAGTGCGAATCTGGTACTACACCCCAATCGGGGATTAGTGTAATTTGGTTAGCACATAGGACTTTGACTCCTATAGTATAGGTTCGAAGCCTGTATCCCCTGCCAAAAAGGAAAACATGGATAAATTTGAAGAATATTGGCCAGAAGATCTAGAAGATTTGACGCAATACATTACAGATATGATTGAGGCTTCTAATGTTAGCTATGCCTCAGTAGTGTATGGTATTGCTAAAGTAGCTTTAGCAGCTAAAAACTACGCCGCTACTCAAATGGGAGCTTCAGGGTACCAAGCTAGTGCATCTGACCTAGTTACTTTTGCAAAAAGCCGAAACCTAGAAGCCCCCTTTGGTATTGTGAATGCTAATGATATGCTTTACCCGCAATACAACATTTTAGAAACTGTACAAGGCTGGATTGACGGTTGGCGCGAATGGGCAGCAGAAGCAGCACTAGAAAAAATTAAAGATAGGGAGCTTACTCCAGCAGACGAAGTTCTCCAGCATTGGATCAATTTGGCTAGCTTTCCACGAGCCTGTAACTCAGCGGTAGAGTAATCGGCTTTTAACCGATAGGTCCTAGGTTCGAATCCTAGTAGGCTCACCAAGTAATTGCGGTATGGAGAAACGGTTATCTCAAAGGTCTCATAAGCCTTAGTTTCGGGTTCGAATCCCGATACCGCTACCACGGATGATATGACTTGTATTGTAGGTTTAATTGATAAAACAGGAGTGTATATTGGAGGAGACTCGGCAGGTGTAGCTGGGCATTCTATTACGGTAAGAGCAGATGAAAAAGTATTCGCCAACGGGGATTTTATCCTTGGATTCACTAGTTCGTTTAGGATGGGAGACGTACTTAGATATAATGCACATTTTCCTAAACGACATCCAGATGAAGAGGTCAATGCTTTCATGGTTAGGAAGTTCGTTCCAGCCTGTAGAGCAGCATTCAAAGAAGCTGGATTTCTAGCAACAGAAAATTCCGTAGAAACTGGAGGAGTTTTCCTAGTGGGCTATGAGGGCCGATTATTTAGAATTGACCAAGATTTCCAAGTTGGTGAAAGTACATTGCCTTATGAGGCAGTAGGGTCAGGATCAGATATTGCTCTAGGTGCTTTATACGCTCTAGCAGAAGCGGATATTGAGGCAACAGATAAAATTAAGATTGCTTTACTAGCTGCAGAAGAATTCAATACTACAGTACGGCGTCCTTTTAACATTGTATTCCATCAGAATGACGACAACGTTGTAGAAGAAGAAACAGAATAACCGAGAGTATAGGCTCAGTCTTCTAAACTGTTGAAACCTTAATTGGATACATGAGGGTTCGAGTCCCTCCTTTCGGGCCACGAATGATAGTTGAAACCATTCTTTGTCTAGCATTAAATGTTTATCATGAAGCTAGAGGAGAACCTAAAGTTGGGCAATATGCAGTTGCCTATGTTACCTTAAATAGAGCCAATCACCCTAATTTTCCAAATACAGTATGTGGGGTTGTTTATCAACCTTATCAATTTTCATGGACTAGGTATAACCAACATTTACCCAAAGATGCTGGTTGGGCTACTGCTCTAAGATCTGCCATCCAAGTTTATTTTGGAATGGTCAAAGATCCTACTAGTGGATCTTTATTTTATCACAATAATACTGTAAAACCTGAATGGGCTCCAAAACTGAAACATACGGTAAGAATTTCAAATCATATATTCTACACGTACAAATAGCCCCTATAGGGGCTATTTTATTTTGTGGTAGGGAACTTAATGACACCTTTTGAACTAACAATGCTTATTGTAGTTACCACAGCTTTGTGTAGCACAATATTTTTGCATTGGCCGGCTATGCAAGCGTCTGATGATGGTAACATCATTAAAAGGCACAAAATCACTAGCACGGTTGTTTTCTTTTTCTATGCAATGCTAACCGCTCCTATGATGTTAAGCATTCTCTTTAGCACTAATAATAGCAAAAAATTTATGGGTATCTATGGACAGTCCGATTAAAGCAGAAGTTTTAGCCGATTCATACTCACATTCAAACGATTCTCGTATTACCACCTTACGACTACATTATCCTAGGTTCATACATAGCGAATTACTTACACATAGGATGTGGAGTAGAAATGCTT
>Ga0172382_10004731_pt1 | contig 20711 bp, 19 predicted proteins | sample Leawel138RmetaG_FD_122245 | JGI IMG/M metagenome (GOLD analysis project Ga0172382, IMG submission 122245) | Leachate microbial communities from a municipal landfill in Southern Ontario, Canada - Leachate well 138R metaG | ecosystem: Engineered > Solid waste > Landfill > Unclassified | place... | reverse complement strand
TATTTAACGCCAAATTCGGCCAGAGCTGCTTTGATATTGCCGATTTTCTCCGCCAGGGCGTAACGGGCCAGAGTATCCAACCTGGTGCGCTGCGGGGCCTGGAGCAGGCTATCACCGTGCTGGTCAATAAAACAACGCACCGTATCGGTAACATCCTGACCGTGATAACCGCCTTCGGGTATCTCGCCATCCCGGCCCAGTAACTGAAAAAACCGTGCCTCCAAGGATAAGGCAAAGTTCTCAATCTGGTTGCCGGCGTCATTTATATAGTACTCCCTGGTAACCTGCCAACCGGCAAAATCCAGAATAGCCGCGATGCTGTCACCCAGTGCCGCCCCCCGGGCATTACCCATATGTAAAAGTCCCGTGGGATTGGCGCTGACAAATTCCACCTGTACCTTCTGGCCTTCCCCCAGCGTTAACCTGCCGTAATCTGCCTGCTGCTCCACCGCCAGGGGAACAGCTTCCAGCACCCAGCGGGGGTCCAGGTAAAAATTAATAAATCCCGGCCCGGCCACCTCAACCCGTTCCAGCCACTGCATCTGCCGTGGTAAGTTCTCGACCAGCAGCTCGGCAATTTTTCTTGGCGCCATGCGAGCCTGTTTGGGCAACAGCATGGCCAGGTTGGCGGCAAAATCCCCGTGGTCCCGCTCCCGGGGCACCTCTACCAAAAACTCGGGCAGTTCTACCGGCGGCAGTTGTCCCGCCGCCACCGCCCCGGCCACCGAGTCCATCATCGCCCGCCTTAACCCGGCGCGCATCTTATCAACAATGTTAATTGTATTCAACCTCCTCTAGTGCCAGGTGTTGCAAGTTCATCTTGTTGCAAGTTGAGGGATAATTATGTTAAATTAGGTTATAAAATCTAATTTGGGGGTGCTCATTATGGGTCGTCCTTCCCGTAATTACCCAACACCAGATACAGTATACCATGTAATTTGTCGCGGTAATAATCGACAGGAGATTTTTTTGGACAACCGTGATTACTTTCGATACCTTGAGTTATGGCATCGGTATAAGGCTGAAATGGATTTTGAGATTTTCGCCTATGTATTGATGCCCAACCACGTGCACTGGTTGCTTAAAACCGGACTGACCCCCCTGTGGGAAATAATGCACCGCATGCACAGTACTTATGCGAAATGGTTTAATCACCGGCACGAACGGGTAGGACATTTGTTTCAAGACCGATATAAATCTATAATCTGTGACACAGACAGTTACTTACTGGTGTTGGCGAGGTATATTCATTTAAACCCGATTCGAGCGGGACTGGTTCGTGAAGTAAACCACTATCCCTGGAGCAGTTTTCCCGGATACTGCGGTAACGAAAACACTATTCTGAACACTTCTTTTTTACTGAGTTATTTTAGCCCCGAAGTTAGAAAGGCCAGACAAAAATTTACCACCTTTACCCGGGAAGGCATTGATCAACAAACAGAATCTATAGAAAAACAGGATCTATATAGAAAGCCGCAAAAAGAAAAATGGCACATCATGCCATTTAACAGTAATATTGTGCAACCCAAGATTGAACCAGATAAAAACAAAACTCCGCAACTTACAATTAATCAAATTGCTGAATGGGTAACGAAAGAAACCGGAGTTACATTAATTGAATTAATTAGTAATATGCAGCAGCGCCACATAACTCAGGCAAGAAGCCTGTTTATTAGAATAGCCGTTGGGGAGGCGGGCATCAAGCGCAGTGATGTAGCCGTGTTTTTGGATAAAAACCGTTCCCTGGTAACCAGGGTGATGGAAAAATGGGCAAGTAAAGATGTGCCTCCCCAGACTAAACAATTATTGCTAAATTTTGTCAGCAACTTGCAACAAAACTAACTTGCAACACCTGGCACCAAAGGCTAGCGGGAGTCAATAACACGCTTGATTTTGCCCTCACTGCGGGCCAGCGAGCGGGGTTCCAGCAGGCGCACCCGGCAATTAAGCGAGAGCACGTTGAATATTTTCTGCCGCAGCATGCCTTCCAGAGCTTCCAGGTCCCTAAACGAACCGGTGAACATTTCGTCGGTCAGTTCCACCTGTACCTCCAAGACATCAAGATAACCCTTTTTACTGACTAGGATTTGGTAGTGGGGTGACAGTCCAGCTATATTCATCAGTACAGTTTCAATCTGGGACGGGAATACGTTGACCCCGGATATGATCAGCATATCATCCGTGCGCCCGCGCACTTTGCGCATTCGAGCGGTGGTGCGCCCACAGGCACACTTGTCCTCGTTAATGACGGTTATATCCCTGGTCCGGTAACGCAGTATGGGCATCGCTTCCTTGGTCAGAGTAGTGATGACCAGTTCCCCTTCCTGACCCGGTCCCAGCGGTTCGCCCGTTGCCGGGTTGATAATCTCCACCAGGAAGTGGTCTTCGCTGATATGCATACCCGCGGCATGCTCGCATTCGCCGGAAACGCCGGGGCCCATCACCTCGCTAAGACCGTAATTGTCGGTGGCCTTCATGTTCCAGGTACGCTCCATCTCGGCGCGCATGCTCTCGGTCCAGGCTTCAGCCCCAAAAAGTCCCCTGCGAATTCCCAAGTCTGCCGGATTTATATCTATGGCCCGGGCTGCGTCAGCCAAGTGCAAGGCGTACGATGGGGTGCCCACCAGAGCGGTGGCACCGAAATCCTGCATCAGCATAATCTGGCGACTGGTATTGCCCACCGAAGCGGGTACGATAGTGGCGCCCACCTTCTCCAGACCGTAATGCAATCCAAAGGCGCCGGTAAATAAACCGTAACCGAAGGTAATCTGTACTACATCCTCATCGGTTATCCCGGCCATGGTGGCTATACGGGCTACCAGTTCGGACCATGTTTCCAGGTCCCGTTTGGTATAGCCCACCACAATAGGCTTACCGGTGGTACCGGAGGAGGCATGCAGCCGATTTATATTTTTTTTGGGTACAGCAAATAGCCCGTAGGGATAATTATCCCGCAGGGCGGTTTTATCTGTAAAAGGAAGCTTGGTTACGTCGTCCAGAGAACAGATGTCCTCCGGTCGTACTCCAGCCTCGTCCATGATCTTTTGATAATAGGGCACCCGCTGATATACCCGGGTCACCGTTTCCTTTAACCTCTCCAACTGCAGGGCGAGTAGTTCATCCCTGTCCATGCTCTCATGCTTCGTGTCCCAGATCATGCTAACCTACACTCCTTTTTATCTGCTGCAGACATTGGTGCTGGGCTTTGATTTTATTCTACAAACTTTGACTTATTCCTTCTCGTTCAGGACGTTGAATCTTAACCGGCGCGGAGATTACCCGGGAACGAACACCGCGTCTTCGCACGAACCGTCCCATGCGGCGGAAGGCTTCGCTGAGGTCATCCAGTGACGCGGCATAGGATACCCGTACAAAACCCTCACCGGACTGTCCGAAGGCATTACCGGGAACAACTGCCACTTGTTCTTCCTTTAACAACTCCTCGGCAAAATTTTCGCAACTTAGACCGGTGACCGAAATCTGCGGAAAAGCGTAAAAAGCTCCGCCCGGCTCAAAGCAGGGCAGGCCCATGTCGCGGAAAGCCTGCACCACCACGTTGCGACGCCGGTTATAGTGCTCGACCATGCGGCGCATGCCGGGTTGGCCGTTTTTAAGTGCTTCCAAAGCTGCCATTTGCCCCGTGATGGGGGCACAAAGCATGGAATATTGGTGAATCTTGGTCATAGCGGCGATGAAGTCCGCATTGCCGGCAACATAGCCCACCCGCCAACCGGTCATGGCGTAGGCCTTACTAAATCCGTTCAACAAGAGGGTCCGTTCCTTCATGCCGGGCAGCGCGGCCATGCAAGTATGCTGACCAATATAAGTAAGCCGATCGTAGATTTCATCGGAAATAACAATTAAATCATGTGCCACCGCCACTTCGGCGATTTTTTCCAGTTCATCCCGGTCCATCACCGCACCGGTGGGGTTATTAGGGTAGCACATCAGTAGCACCTTTGTCCTGGGGGTAATGGAACGTTGCACCAGGTCTGCGGTGATGCGAAAGCTGTCTTCCATACCGGTAGACATAAACACCGGCACCCCACCGGCAAGGACGGCGCATGGGGCGTAGGATACATAAGAAGGCTCCGGGATTAGTACCTCATCACCGGGCTGCAGTAATGTCCGCATGCAAAGATCCAGCCCTTCGCTTACTCCCACGGTAATTAGCAGCTGGGTACGGGGGTTGTACTTGACACGGTAGGTCTTTTCCAGGTCAGCTGCCACCGCCTCACGCAGTTCAAGGAGACCGGAATTAGATGTATACATGGTGTAGCCCTTCTCCAGAGAATAAATACAGGCTTCCCGAACGTGCCAAGGGGTTACAAAATCGGGTTCACCAACACCCAGGGAGATAACCCCCTTGGTTTCAGTAACCAGGTCAAAAAACCTTCTTATTCCCGAAGGCGGAATGTCTCGCACTGTGGGGTTAATTTTTTCCGACCAGTCTGTACGGATCATGGTAGTCATGGTGAAATCATCAGCCTCCTGTCTTCCTCGCCATCTTCCATAATTACACCGTCCTGTTTATATGCTTTAAGGACGAAATGGGTAGTGGTGCTGATTACACCTTCAATGGTAGACAGCCTGGTGGATACAAAGTGAGAAATCTCCTTCATACTGCGGCCTTCAACAAAAACCGCCAGGTCGTATGTTCCGCTCATCAGGCGCATGCTGCGTACTTCCGGAAACCGGTAAATCCGTTCGGCCACACCGTCGAAACCAACATCACGCTGGGGGGTAATGCGCACTTCAATTAGCGCACTGACTTTCTCCTCTCCCAGCTTTTCATAATTGACCAGGGTCAGGTATTTTAAAATAATTTTTTTGTCTTCCAGGCTTTTGATTACAGATTGCACTTCGGCCGCGTCAACATTCAACATAACCGAAATTTCTTTGGCGGTAAGCCTGGCGTTATCCTCTAGAAGCTCCAGTATCTGCCTGGTTAAATCGTCCATTGTTTCACCCCTTTCCAAGGAATAATAAAAACCCCGCCCCTGCGAAGGGACGAGGTATTTGCTCGTGGTACCACCCTAATTAACCGCTCCCTTTAACCATCAATATGGCATACCGGGAATAAAACGGTTCTCTCAGAGCCTTTAACGGAGGCAAATCGGCATAGCTTACTGGGCGCTATAGCGCTTTTGGGCCCGCAGTTCCAGGGCGGCACGAGGCATTGTCATCCGCCAGGCTTGCACCATCCCCGGCTCGCTGCAGAACTAAATGACTCTTATTCCCCATCATTACTGTTTAATTTAAAAAATCAAAACAATATTAGCACGGTTTTAGGGCAGGTGTCAATAATATGTAGTTATTTAGTTGTGGTAAGTGTTGGATGTTATGGCTCTGGTGCCAGGTGTTGCAAGTTGAAAGATGCGGTATTTGCATCTTTCAACTTGCAACACCTGGCACCAGAGTTTTTCTTTACAAGGTTAGAGCACCGTCTTGGTTTTGGATTAAGCGGAGCAGGTTTACCTCGCTTCCGGTCATGGCGTTGATGTAGACTAAGTAGGTGTCCTGATCCAGGGTACCCTTGAATTCCCAGGTAAGCTGCTCTTTATCGGGACCAATAGGTATCAGGGCCAGCCTGCCTCGTTCCTCTATATGCAGTCTGTCGCCCACCATTTCCCGGGCCTGCGTCTCTGTCAACTTGGGTTGCGGCAGGTTTCGATTTTGGTGAGACATCAGGTAAGAGCGGGCGTCAATTCCCACAACGTTCCCGTTATCCAGCGCTACTATAACCTTCACCAGGTCGGGGTAAATAATTACCTCATCCTGCAGATGGGCAAAATTAAAGGTGATGGTATTGTCATTGCGCTGGTAGTAACTTTCTTTCATCGGGCTGTAACCCTGTTTTTTTAGGTAGGCGGCAGCCTGCTGGCGAGCCTCATCCAGGTTTAATTCGGAACTAGCTATATTGCGCGGATTGAGCATCCAGATTAGATGCCCCCCCTTTTTGGAAACATCGGCCACAGCGGCTTCTCCAATAACCTTGCCACCGTTTCGCCGGGTCATCTCCACCCGGTATGCAGGTATGCTGCCATCCACAGAACCGGTTACCCGAGCTATGATATCCTCGTTTTCCTCGGGAACAATATACTTCATCGCCACCGCCTTGGCCCGGGCCTGGGATATGTCGGCGCCGGTGACACCCCGAGCCTTACCCTGTTCCATGTGGTCGGAAAACGGTCCGTCATAAATCAGGGTGGGGTATTTTTGCATCTGCCGGTCAATAGTTTGAAAATTTCCGCTGGCCAGCATCCTGCCTTCACGGGCCAGTCGATAGGAGCTATTGGCAGCAAGTTCACTAAAACTGAAGCTACCGTCGATGGTGGCTGAATGGATTTTGCCCAACTCGCTGTTCAGGCTGGAAGCTTGGTTATAAAGCTGGTTTAATGTCTCCCACTGTTCCGGGGATGTCGTTTTGCCCATAGCAACCTGTTCGGACAGCGTTCGGGTGTAATCCCCAAGCTGGGTGATAAACTTGGCCGTCCGGCCCAAAAGTGCGTCCCCAACCGGTAGTTGACCCAGGCTGTCCAGTGCCTGGTTAGACTGTTCCCAAATTTGCTCATAAAGCTTCTGGCTTTGCATGGGATCTGCAGAGACTAGGGATTTGCCAAGCATAACTTCGGCATTTTGCACATGGTCAGATAAATTATAGAATGCGCGCTGGTAGTTATTGCCAATGGCAACTCTGAGCTGGCGGTTCTCGGTATGTTGCCAGTAACCCCAGTAACCTGCCACTAAAGCCAGTACCAACAGGCCAACAGGTAGTATCCATCTCCTGTACAAGTAGAATCCACTCCTTGATTCCATATTGTCCGGCTGCAGCTGTGAACAGACCATACCCGCAATGCTGCAATAATTTTAACAAACTACTTTTTCAACGTCTGACACCAAGTGTTAGCGGGCAAAGACGTGATCGCCAATTCGGGCTATGATCTGCCTGCTCCAAATCCAGGCACTAACCCGTTTGGAAGGGTTCCAGAAGAAGGTGGCGCCCCCGGTGGGGTCCCAACCTGCCATGGCCTGCCTGGCCGCACTAATGGCATCATTGGTGAGAGGCCGGTTTACCTGACCGTTGGCTACCGATTCAAAGGCCAGGGGCTGGTAGACTACTCCCGCCAAGGTGTTGGGAAATGCTGAACTCCTGATCCTGTTCAGAATTACCGCCCCCACAGCTACCTTTCCCGACGTTGGCTCATCTGCGGCTTCGCCCTCGATAACCCGGGCCAGCAGCATAACATCCTGCGAAGTCCTGACCACGCCCCGGGAAACACCGGTATTACCAGCTGCCGGTGCACTGGGTTTTTGTGCCGCTGCACCACTGTAGCCAAGAGCGGCCCAGGTGGACTGGCCAACTACTCCGTCCGCCCGCAATCCGTTCTTACGCTGAAATTCACGCACCGCATTGTAAGTGGCTGAGCCATATACCCCGTCATTAAAACCGTGGTAATATCCCCACTGCCTTAACTTTTGCTGTACAGTTGACACTTCGCTGCCCCGGCTGCCCCAGTATAACGTCTTGTTCTGGGCACTGGCCACGTAATCGTGAAAAGCAAATGTGGCAATGGATATAATAAACAGTGCGCCAAGGATTAAAATTAGGCTTTTCTTTTGTTTTACCCGGCCGGCCAAAAAATGCACCTCCTGACTATTTTTCATAGTTTTTGAAGAAAAGAAAAAACTATGTGTTAATGTGTGATATTTTACGTTTTTAAAGCAAGGATTTAATAAACTAAAACGAGAATATTTAACAGCATGGTTTAATGTCTGATTTTACAAAGGGGGTGAAAACCCTGGGCCAGCGGATAGATGTGGATAAGTTTGTACAAAACAGGCAGGGTGAAATTGAATATCTGGTAAACACTGCTCTTAACCGGGCGGGGGACATTGTCAATCAAAAAGTGGCCGGCGGAGAGGTAAAAGCTACTATGCAGGATGTACTTCCCCTGTTACTTTACGAAGTATTGATTACCAACACCGTGGCCGTGCTGCGCCTGGTGGCGGAAATGCTGGAAGAGGAAAGGACAAACCATCACAGTATGGATCATTAACCGGTGGGGGTTTTTAATTTGAATACCAGTACAATTGCTTTCTTAATTTTTTTGGCTGTAGCCGGAACAGCGTCTTTTTTGTACGGCGTTTATGCCGAAAAGCGCAAAAAAGAACGCCAGTAGCTGGATATACCGGCGTTCTTTTTTCCACTTTTGCGGAGGGTTTGGTGTTATCGGAAGGATGCGTAGGAGCTTAGTTCGAAGAGCGAGAGAGCCGTAGGAAAAGCGCCGGTGCATGTTTGAGTGCCCGAAGGGCGCGAGTTCTCCGGCGTCCGAAGGCGTTCGAGCTCATTCAAGTATAATGGCGAGTAGCATCCTGGAGATAACACCAAACCCCTCCGTTTGATTATCTCTGGTGGTTTAGTTTATATTTCATTCCCGCTGTCACCAAGCGCTGCGCCCAGTGGGGTGTGGCCAGGGCGTGCAGGTGGGTGTAACAGGCCAGCACGTTTTTATAAATTATCCCGTCATGCCGGCCGTCCAGGCCGTTACCCCGGGTGACCCGAAAAGCATAGTGAACTTGCTCCCGGTCCAGGTTTTCCACCCGGGAGTGATGAAATTCATGCCCCTTTACTTCTTCCCCAATGTCGAAGTAGGGGCTTTCGTTTTCCACTTGCAGTGTAATATAGCCGTGGCCCTGAGGCCTGTCCAGCATCACCACGTCGAACGGCAGCGCACCAACCATGGGGTATTTCCGATCGCGCCAGGAAATTTGGCGTCCCAGGTACATCAAACCGCCACACTCGGCGTATACCGGCAGACCATCTTCAATGCGACCGCGCAGATCGCGGCGCAGCGTCTGGTTAGCCGCCAACTCGGCAGCCAGAACCTCGGGAAAACCACCCCCGATATAGACGGCATCCACATCCGGCAGGCAAGAGTCGGCCAGGGCATTCACCCGGACTATTTCTGCACCGGCAGATACCAGGGCTTCCAGGTTTTCCGGGTAGTAAAAGGTAAACGCCCGGTCCATAAACACTGCCACCCTGACCCGGGGCTCGGCCGGTACCAGGCCCGCCGGGCCGGGTGGTTCAACGGCCATTAGTGCCGCGCTGCGGGCCACTTCGATGATAGCGGGAAGATCCAGGCAGTCTCCAACTGAATTGCCGGCCTCGTCAATAGCTAACGCTAGTTCGTCACTTTCTTCAGCCGGCACCAAGCCCAGGTGCCGGTCGGGAATATCCATTTTCTGACCCTTGGGGATGACCCCCAATACCGGTATACCGCAGTAACGTTCAATGGCCGCCCTGAGGATCTGCTCATGGCGCGGCCTGGCCACCTTATTCAGGATTACTCCGGCCACACGCACCTCAGGGTCGAAGTGCTGGTAGCCGGAAACCATGGCCGCCACGCTGCGGGTCATCCTGGTAGTATCCACTACCAATATCACCGGCGCCTCAATGGCCTTGGCTATTTCAGCGGTGCTGCCGCTACCATCCAGGTCCACACCGTCGAAGAGACCCATAGCCCCTTCCACCACGGCTATATCGGCGTCCCCGGCGCTGCGCGCGAAAGAGGCGCGGATGGTTTCCCGGGTCATCAGGAAGCTGTCCAGGTTCCGGCAGGGCCGCCCAGTAATCCTGGTCATCCAACTGGGGTCGATAAAGTCTGGTCCCTTCTTAAATGGTTGTACATTATAGTCGGCTTTTTTGAGTGCTGCCAGCAACCCAATGGTGGTGATGGTTTTACCCGAACGTCCGTGGGGTGCGGCAATCACCAACCGGGGTACTCCGCATTGCCTCATGGTTTCACCGCCTTTCGATGCGTTATAAAGTTTTTTCCTACTATCATGAAAATACTTTTGAACGTTACTGGTATCTGGCGATCCGGTGGTATCGCTCCGGTCACTCTTGCAATTCAACTTGTTGTGCTTGGCAAAACTGTTGGTGAACGCGCACATCAAACTACTTAACCATTAATTACGCCCTAAGCTGCCATGAATTCGGGGCTATGACGGGGCAAGCGCCTGCGGCGCATGCCCTGATTAACACGTGCATCCTTAACGCAAAAGCAGCAAAGGTTTGAATCTGTACAAGCTAATCTTGCTTTTGCGTTGCTGCACGATTCAACGCAGTCAGGTGCACCGCTCTCTCCGGATACCACCGGACCGCCTCCATACGTTTGATTTTTTTTACACACTGATGGTCCGCGATAGCGGCATGGGTGTCTACCTCGGCAAAGTTAGTGCCTCTGGCGGTTTCAAAAAATACAGGCACGGCGGTACCGACGCGTGGGCGCCGGACGCAACCTGTGCCTGATTTTTAAAACCCAGAAAAATAAAAATCTGCTGCCGGAATAAAACTTTGATTACCGCTACACACAGCCGGTGGGTTTAGGCAACCCGGCCAGCTTGCAGGCCCCCTTGGCCGGTCCTGAAGGGAACAGGTCGTAAATATATTTCAAACTACAACTTGTTTCCTGGCACAGCTTCCGGACCATAGGTGCAATATGGTACTGCTTGAAATAATCCCGCAGGTAGTTAATAACCTTCCAGTGGTCTTCGTTAAGCTCACTTATTCCCTCGGAGTCAGCAAATGCCCTAGCCACGTCTTCGTTCCACAAATCGGGGTCAATCATAAACCCGTCTTCGTCCAGTTCTATATCCACGCCGTTTACGGTTAAGCAGGGCAATGCATATACACCTCCACTAGCTGGTTAACCGAATGATATTACTTCCAAACCAGCGCTTTGGCCAACAGGTCGATAAGACCATGGACATGAACGCCCAGTTCGTGTTCCTCTACCATCGGGTACAGTTGGGCCTTGCAGATGGAACATGGTGCGCATAGGATACCATTACCGTCTTTGCCTACACCAGTGGCCCTTACTTGGTCGGCCTTCTTCTGGCTGAGTTGAATGCGGCGCTGGTACATTTCCGGGTCGTCAAACAGAATACCCGAACCGCCGCCGCAGCAGAAGTTATCTACGCCATGCGGGTTCATTTCCCTGAAGTCAACGGTTACGGCATTCATAATGGTGCGCATGTTATCATTCAGTCCGCAGGCACGCACATAGTTGCACGGGTCATGCAGAGTGACGGGTTCCGGGTTATTCTCAGGGTTGAGCTTCAGCTCGCCTCTACGAATTAATTCCGCCGCCTCGTCGTGAACGTGGGTAAGGGGCCAGCGTACCGGGCGATCCGCCAGTGACGGCACATACATCTTGGCCGCCCGCCAGCCGTGACCGCATTCACCCCAGACAATTTTCTTGACGTTCAGTTCGTGGGCCGCGTTCAGTAACCGGTTGACGTTCCCCCGCTGGGTATAATACTGGTCAAATAGGAGGCCAAAGTTGCCCGCCTCGGTAACATTGCTGGGAATGCACCAGTTGGCGCCGATGTAAGTGAAAAACATGCCTGCGCCCATCAGGGTGTACGGATTCAACAGGAAGTCGGCCGAAGACGGGATATAGATAATATCGGAGTCCGGCTTGTCGACTGGAAATTCAACTTCCACACCGAATTCGTCCATAATTTCTTCGGACATGAATTCCAGCGTGTCAACGATACCCGGCTTAGGCAGGCCGGTGTGATTGCCCACTTTTTCCATGGCGCCGCCCACTGCCGCGTGCAACTTGGGCGTGATACCCAGCCAGTGCAAGAGTTGGCGACCGATAAAGGTTACTTCGCAAGTGTCAATACCGAAGGGACACACATGGGCGCAACGGCGGCACTGGCTACACTGGTAGAAGTAAGAATACCATTGTTCAATAACATCCAGGCTAATATCCTCGGCACCCACCAGTTTACCAAACCAGCGGCCCTCCAGGGTAAAATAACGCCGGTAAATTTTGCGAATCAGTTCCGCCCGGTTGGCGGGGATATTGTTGGGGTCCCGGGTGCCCAGGTAAGTGTGACAATTTTCCGCACACTGACCGCACTTAACGCAAGACTCCATGGCCACCACAAAAGAGCGGAATTTTTTACGAATTTCATCCAGGTATTCTATTGCTTTTTCCGGCTTCTGCTCATCGGGCACAGGCTCGGCAAAAATTTTGCGCATTTCATCCGGTGTAGCTCTAACCGGTTGTACCATTCCTTTATATTCTGGCATAATTTATACCCCCTCTTCTGCAGCGTCATCGGACGGAATACCGATGCCGGCTCTGCGGGCCGCCGCTACATCTATGTTAGGTATACCGGGGGCAGGATCCTTGTATACCCGGTTGACGATCCAGCGCTCGGCGAACATGCCGAACAGGTGCATCAGTTTGCTGTAAGGGAAAACAATCAGCAGTATTTGCACCAACAGGTAGTGAGTAAGGAAAAAACCGTTGTTTAACAGTTCCATATGCGTGACAGGTTGGAACAAGGCCAGCGCCACGATGTAATCGCGTACTTGTTCGTATCCAACGCCAAAGTCATGGAACAGGCGCATGATGTTACCTACACCAACCAGCACAATCAGGTAAATCAACCACAGGTTATCACTTGGTTTGGAGACCAACTTGACCGGTGTCAGGGTCAGACGCCTGAAAAGCAGGTACAGCAGGGCCACAAACAGCAGAATCCCGAATACCGTGCCCAGCATGTCAGACATTTCTGTACTTAGTTCCGGGCTGATACCAAGACCCGGGATTAGAGCAAATTGTTCGCCTAAAAATCCGAAGCCCACCACGTGCCCGCCGATAATGTTCAGCAGGGCCAAGTGCATCATAATGGCACCGAACCACAGGGCCTTATCAAACCGGAATAAGTTGCGGAACAGGAATGCCTCCGAACCTACCCTGATAGCCACTTCAGTATTTGTTTTTGGCCAGGGTGACAACGTAATATTATGAACAATCCGCGGTCCCACCCAGCGTCCCAGGCGGTAAAGAACCCCCAGGGTAAAAAGAGTTACCGTAATATACGGTAGTATTTGTCCGATTAATAATTTCACAAGTGCACCTCCCTTAAGAGCATAACCATTATGTGTATAGAGTGTGTTAATCAGTTAAGCAAGATCGATTCCTTTAGCTTTCTTCCACGGTAATGGCGCCGGTTGGGCACACGGAAACACATGTTTCACAACCAAGACACTCTTCGGGGTTAGTTACCGCAGTTTTCCCATCCTCCATTTCCAAAATGTCAGCCGGACAGGATTCAGTGCATTCACCACAACCCTCACACTTGTCACGATCGATAGTAACCTTAAATATAGGGCTCACCTCCTTAAAAAAACTTTTCTCTTTTCGTGGACAGTCCGCCCCAATTTTAAGGTTCTCCTCCCCGGGCAGAACATCCTAAAAAATATCAAAGGGTTTAAAACAGATAAATCCCCTTTAAAATATTCGTTGTCCACGTAATTATTCCTCCCGGCTAAAGTCACAAGCCGCATATTTTTTCATGACCATAACAAACCAGTCATAAACTGTCGGGTCTTGTCCATTACAGAGCAACACTAAAACGACCGCTGTGTTCAATGCATCCCAAAACACGACGGCTATTAGAATCAAGCATGCACCTGCTATAACAGCGACCGTTACAGCTTAATATTTACACCTGTAACAGCATACCAAGCTAAAAATAAATAAAGAACAACACGTTTGTAGATTAGCATGTCTTTGATTAGCCTGTCAACGAGCACAATATCCCAGTGTTTTCCCTTAATTTTAGTCATTCTAAATTAAACGAAGTGAAGCCAAGAATTTTTTAGGCAGCTTAAACAATTAGATGCTCGCCCTTTTACCCAACAGGTTATTATGTGTGTATTTGACGATAAATTAACCATGCTGTTATACTTAAGTTCAAGGGCGTGGATAGCCGCTCACCACCCCCGATTTAGATCAGCAAAAGGAGAAGAGCTATATGCCGATATATGAATTTAGATGCCTCAAATGCGGACATATTTTTGAAAAACTATTTATTAAAGCCAACGACGAAGTCGAGCTTCAGTGCCCCGAATGTAAATCGGACACCTTTGAGAGGGTCATCAGCAGCACCAATTATGCCATGAAATCAGGCGGGGGCACCGCCAAACCCAAGTATGAAACCAAATCATGCAGCCCGGGCAACAGTTGTTCATCCTTTGAACTGCCGGGGCCGGACGATTAATCCGGAGGCTATCAATGAAAGATAACAGGTATAGCATTGAAAAGGGACCGTTTGGGCGTGATGTAACGGAAAAAGCCAAGTGCCCTTTTTGCGGGTTGGCCATTGAACGGCCCAGTGAACTAGAAACCCACAGGCTGGGAGAAATGCCGGTGGGTTCATGTTCCTGCGGCTCAGTGTACGCTTATGACGTCAGCGGTCATAACCTGGGCTCGGCATTTTCCGAAGCCCTGGTGTTCAGCTGTAACATGGACTGGGACCTGGCTTGGAACCTACTGCCGGATGAAGATTATTTGGAATCACTGGTCAAGAACTATGACTCCGAAACCAACCTCATTGTGCCTGACGGCTTTCTTAATGGTCGAAAAATACCGGGTGCGCTGTACTTTATCCGGCTGCACGATGATATGCGCGAGGCTACCGAAGAAGGAGTGCGCAAAAAACTGGAACGGGCGCGACCGGTAAAACAACTAGCTGAAAAACCGGTCAGAGAAGTGGTAAAGCATTCCATTACCAAGCACGAAGTAGCGCAGCTGGTAAATGAATATCGGCTTGAACCGTTATTAGAAATTGCGGCCATTGACAACCGCATTATTAGGGACCTGCAGCGGCTGATCTATACGGGCGATGAATTACTGCGACTTAGGGCCGCGGAAACCCTGGGCCGGGCGGCTGCGGTAATATCCAGGCGAGATTCCGGTGCAGTGGCCAAACTGCTGCACCGACTTTTTACCGCCTTGGAAGATACGGCTTCATCCAGTTGGGGCGCCGTGGACGCCGCCGGAGAGATTATCGCTGCCGTACCTAGTATTTTTTCCGGTTACATTCCAGAACTCTACAAGTTTCTGGGAGACGAATCACTTAAACCCCGGGTACTGCGCGCCCTCGGCCGAGTCGCTGAAACACGCCCGGAACTGCTGCCCAAAAGGCCCACTTATTTTGTACCCTTTCTACAGGATAACAACCCGGAAACCCGTGGCTACGCCGCAATGCTTTTAGGGTTGCTAAATGCCCGGGAAACCCGCGGCGACCTTGAAAAAATACGGGAAGACTCGGGTGAGCTGCAAATTTACGTGGCCGGGCAATTAGTAAGAAAAACAGTGGGTGAAATAGCAGCAGAAGCCTTGTAACAACCTTGGTGTCAGAAACGTCTGACACCATTTTTTTATTTGATGGCCTGGGAGACTGATACCAGTAAACCTGCTTTTTCCGGGTCTTTTTCTCCGGCCAATTTCAGCGCCTCACCAGACAAGCGGTGTAATTCACGGTAAACGCCGTCCAGGTCGTAGACGGGGTAGGTTTTCCCGCTTTCAAAACCCGCTTTCCAGCACGCCCGAGCTTGACCGCCCATGCGGGTGGGGATACCATAAACACGACAGGTGATCGGTCTATGGTCGTAAATAAGGCATTTGTGTTCATCCGTCAGCAGGGGGCAGCGGACCCGCGTTTGTGAAATTACCTGGTTCATTTGGGCTTGGTCGTCCCCGCACTGCTCCAAATGCTTTTGCATTTCCAGCAGATTACTATCCGCAGTTTCCCCTTGTTTTAATGCTTGTTTTTTAAACTCGTCATTTAGGGCACCAAAATGATGATTTAGATACATCGTCTCGATGGGGAAAAGACCAAACACAGCGTGACAGCAATCAGAACATCCCACCTCGCATTTGACACAGGGTTCGTGCTCTTTTTGAACTTCATCAAATGCCCGGTCCGCTCTGGCCGCAAGTTCTTCGTATTCTTCAAAAAGGTGTTTATAGTTGGCCATATTAACGGTATCGCTCCAGTTCCTTAATAAATTCAGGGTGCACTGCAAAACCCAATGCTGTTGCCCGGTCCACAAATTGAATCGCCTTATTGAAGTCTTCTTGCAAAAAGTACGCATAGGCCAGGTTATTAAGACCCAGGGGAAAATCCGGTGCTACGCTAAGCATCTTTTCACCGGTTTCCACTGCTTTATCCAGCGCGTCATTTTGAATGTAAGCATTGATCAAATTGCTCCAAGCCTGGGCAATTCCAGGGTTTAACTCAATTGCTTTCTCTAAAGCATCTACAGCCTCATCGGTTTGCACCAGTTCCAGGTAGGCAAAACCGAGGTTAGCGTAACCACGAGCATAGCGAGGTTCAATCGCCACCGCTTTTTTGTTGACTTCCACAACTTGTTCCAGATTGCCCAGTTTAAAATAAATGTACCCTAAATTGACGCAGGCCTCGAACATACGACCGCTATTGTCGATGGCCTCTTCAAAAAATTGAATGGCTTCTTCAAATTGGCCGCTCTGCATAGCGGTGACACCCAGGTTGTACTGAGCATTGGCGCATTCTGGATTTTCGTTCAGCATTTGTACCTGTTCTTTAATAAACTCTGTGGAACCTTGCGGTGTTTTCATGGAATCCGCCTCTCTAAAATAGCAGTATTCAGGAGTCAGGAGTCAGTATTCAGAATAACTACAAGATAAACCATTCTTTTATCCACGAAAATTACCCTTGAATATCATCCTGAGCGTAAGCGAAGGATTTAGAATAAAGATTCTTCACTACGTTCAGAATGACATTAAAACGATGTTTTCATTCTTCCCATGGCAGCACGTAACTGTATGATAATTTATTCTGCATCCTGACTACTGACTTCTGACTCCTGACTCCTTAAAAAAAAAGGTTGCCATCCAACACGGACGGCAACCTCTGGTGTTGCATGTTTCTATTCCGGATCCTCGGTCATGCCTCTGCCCTTCAGCCCATACATGGTGCTGCTGCCGGTTGAGAAGTAGATCATAGTTCCATCATTGATCAGAGAAGTACAAGCCTTCTTAATTTCCCTCATTTTGGCATCGGGAATAACCTTTTGCACGGCCTTCTCTATATCTTTGAAATAGAACTTGGTTTTCTTGCTGGACTCGGCAAACTCAACGATCGCTTTCCTTAGATCTTCCATGATAACATCTCCTTTATACCAGGCAAGTTACGGGAAGCTTATCAGTCAATTCCACCCGCCGCTTTTGAAACCGCCCAGGCGGCATCGGTATACTTGAACTGGGTGCTGGTGCGCCATGTGTCGTAAGCCAACCGGTAGTCGTCGATTAGGTGATCGGAGAATTCCAGGTCGCACTTCTCGAAGAATTTCTCCCAGCCAATCCGCTCGGCCCAGTCGCCCAGACGCTCGTACTTGTTAGCGCCGTTAGCGTAAGCGTTGAGGATTTTCTTGACGTCGTCGACCACTTCAGGGAACCGCGGGAAGTTGTTCGGCAGCCAGGGCACAACAACCTTGGAAAACTTGGGCATGCTGATGCGGTTGGAGATTTTGCCGCCGGCCAGGATGGTCACGCCGTCACCCTCTTTATCGGAGAGAGGCAGAGCCTGGCACATGGTGTAGCAGTTACCGCAGAACATGCAGCGCTCGTTCTTAATTTTAACAGTCTTTTTGCCGTCCGCAGTCTTGTCGGGCGAAATAGCGCCCACCGGGCAAGCAGTGATGGCCAGAGGAATCTCACAAACCTGGCTGATTACTTCATGGTCAACAATGGGAGGCTTCCGGTGGTACCCTAAAAGAGCAATGTCAGAGCAGTGCACAGCACCGCACATGTTCAGGCAGCAGGCCATGGAAACCCTGACTTTAGCCGGCAAAGCCATGGTCTGGAACTCTTCAAACAGCTCATCCGACACCGCCTTAACCATGGATGAAGCATCCGTGGCCGGGGTGTGGCAGTGGATGTAACCTTGGGTGTGCACGATGTTGGTAACGCCGGCGCCGGTTCCGCCAATGGGGAACTTGTAGCTGCCGGAGACAAACTTACGGCTTTGGAGATCTTTCTTCAGAGCCTCAAGCTTTTCAGCAGTATCTACCAGAAACTCAATGTTGTTCCGGGTGGTGAAACGTACAAAGCCATCACAGTACTTGTCGGCGATGTCGCAGATTTCCCGCACGTGCTGAACGGTCATAAAGCGGGCAGCGCCGCAGCGGACGGTGAAAACCTTGCCGCCTTTTTCAGAGTAGTGTACCAGAATGCCCGGCTCAAGAATCTCATGGTGGGTCCACTGACCATAGTTCTCCTGGACAACAGGCGGGAAGTACTGCCAAAAATGCCTGGGGCCAAGGTCAGTGAGCCGGTTTTCCTGTGGATTCTTAGGATCGTATTTGCCTAATCTTTCAATAGATAACGCCATAACACTAACCCCCTATCTCTTATGTCTGGCCCGATATTCTTTGATATCTCTGTTCCAGCCGCCGGGCACATCCTCTTCCTTCCAAAGGATGTACGGGTTGGAACGGGGCTCTTTAACCATTTGCGGTGCAGCCGGCAGTTCCATAACTTCCAGGAACTTGGGCAACGTTTGCCGCTGGATTAATTCGCCTAAACGCTCGCGGTTCTTGCCTTCTTCCATCCACCATTCCCAAACCTTCTCAATAAATTCCTTGATGTTATCGTAAGGCGCTTCGGCTTTCATGAAAGGTACAATCATGGTAGCCATTTGGGCGCCTTCCAGGATCGGAGCCTTGGCTCCGCAGAGGATGGTGACGCCGGTGTCGGTGCCGGGCCGCAGGGCCTTGGGCATAACGTTGATGCAGTGCATGCAGCGGGTGCATTCGGCGTTGTCAATCTTCAGCTCGCCGTCTTCCATCCACATACATTCGGTGGGGCAAAGGTCGAGAACTTCTTTCTGGATATCAAATTTACCCCAATCTCTTCCCTTATGAGCACCGCCGTTGGGGACGACTTCTCCCGCAATGTAGGCCTTGACGGCTTCCTGGTCGATGCGGATATCGTCTCTCCAGGTACCGATAAATGACATGTCGGAACGGGCGATGGAAGCCACGCAACCGTTGGGGCACCCGTCAAATTTGAACTTGAATTTATAGGGGAACGCCGGGCGGTGCAGTTCGTCCTGATAATACTGAGTCAGTTCATAGGACAGCGCCTGGGTGTCAAAGCAACTCCACTCGCAGCGGGCTTTGCCGATGCAGCAGGATGGTGTACGCAAGTTGGAACCGGAACCGCCGATGTCCACTTGCATTTCATGGGTCAATTCAAAGAAAATGGGTTCCAGCTGCTCGGTGGTAGTACCCAGCAGTACCAGGTCGCCGGTGGAACCGTGCAGGTTCATTAAACCGCTGCCCCGGTATTCCCACATATCGCACACAGTGCGCAGGAAGTGTGAATCGTAAAACTTACTACCGGGCTGGTTCACCCGGACAGTATGGAAATGGGCGATGGATGGGTATTTTTCCGGTAAGTCGGAATAACGGCCGATAACACCGCCGCCGTAACCGAACACGCCCACAATACCGCCGTGCTTCCAGTGGGTCTCGCCTTCGTCAAATGATAATTGGAGCTGGCCTAGCATGTCCTCAATAACGTCCCGTTCGATTAGCATCCGGTCGTCGGCGAGTTTTCTTCTATGCAGAGCGCCCTGTTTAGCATCGGACACGAAACTAGGCCACGGGCCCTTTTCCAGTTCATCGAGGTCTGGAGTTTCGTGTTTAATCTTAAAGTTTTTAAGCTCTTCTTCGGTATAGTTATTCAGTTCGGCATCGCTATAAATCCTAGTCTCATCGTACTTTAGTTCTTTTTGCGGTTCTTTAGGTTCAAAAGCCACCTCAATACCTCCTTCAGCTGAATACTGAATGTTAATACCACAAAATTATCCCTGGTGCGGTATCACGGCTAAAACTATAGCCTCGGCTCCCCCCCCTTCTGGAATAGCAGTGCAATTTTCTTTGTGATAAAAATTACACGGGTCATAATTAATGCCGGTTAGGCTGTTTACACCCGCTTGCGCGTCCGTTCAATCCATCACAAAGACGCGAAAACCCAGCCCCAACCAACGTCCCCAAATAAACGCTTCGCGGGCCAGTTTCTAAAACGAGTGGCATTAACGCCTTACTGGCCGTTTGCCTTAAAACAACTATTCGTTATTTTTTGCAATATTCCTTCCCGTTGGCACCTTTTTTTTAGAATTAGGAGTAAAACAGTGAGCCTCAATTGGGGGCATGTCTTAATTCTAATCAATTAACCGGCCGGTTTCCACAGGTAGTACCTGCCAAGAGCACTTAAATGTAACTATTTGGCAAAACCGTTACCAAATAGGTTACAATAACTAGTTAACTAGTTCTTTATCTATTTTTAAAATTCCTTCCCTTGATAGCCACTTTTCCCGCTGTAAAAACCAAAAAGGGACAGGTATCTTTTTTCAAAAAATCGAAAAAAGCAGCTGTCCCTTTTCGATAGCACTGAAAAAGTCTGGGTCCGTGTCATTCTGAATGAAACGAAGTGAAATGAAGAATTTCTAAAGCCGCTTAAATACTTAGATTCTTCGCTACGCTCAGAATGACAATCTTGGCTATTTGCCATATAAATTTACTTTTTCAGTGGCATCCCCTTTTCTGGTATACTTTTTTTAACAATAAAAAACAACGAACCCGGGGTTTAACCCAGGTTCGCCCTTTATGGAGCAGGTTATGGCTAGGCCATAACCTTATAATTTTTTTTATTTCCGGTAGCCCCAGAGCAAACTGATGCATTGCACTGACCATCCGGTTAAGATTAACCGACTTTACGGGCTGGGAGCTTAGCAATCAGTTCATCCAGGTTGCCAAACAATTCTGCTTTATACTTTTCAATTTG
>Ga0172382_10004729_pt1 | contig 20719 bp, 19 predicted proteins | sample Leawel138RmetaG_FD_122245 | JGI IMG/M metagenome (GOLD analysis project Ga0172382, IMG submission 122245) | Leachate microbial communities from a municipal landfill in Southern Ontario, Canada - Leachate well 138R metaG | ecosystem: Engineered > Solid waste > Landfill > Unclassified | place... | reverse complement strand
GGTTGTGTGGCAGATCTTATGCTATCTGAAATGTCGTCCCTACAGGACTCAACGGGTTGTGTGGCAGATCTTATGCTATCTGAAATGTCGTCCCTACAGGACTCAAGCGGTTGTGTGGCAGATCTTATGCTATCTGAAACAGCGCCCTTAAGGGACTCGATTTAGTGGCATCTTAAACTGGGATTTTGGGAAAAACTAAGCAGGAGCTGCTTGTCTTCCAGACGATCTTTAGTTCAGAGGCTGGCTTCATGCAACAATCATCCAATCCCACCAGTTCCAAATCCACATTCACAAAGACAAAACAACCCTCGACAGCCCTAACAAAAGCAGATTTTCCTTGCCATGAATAGCGGGATTTGAGAGTGTGGTACCAAAGACTTGTAATTGGAGGTAAACCATGCAAGGATTAAAACGTATCGGATTCTACCTATTGCTGAATTTCCTGGTAGTGATGATGCTATCCGTGATACTGTACTTTGTTCCGATGCCCAGAAGTCAGACCTTATCGCTTTTGATTTTCTGTGCGATATTTGGATTTGCGGGTTCATTTATCTCGCTGGCGCTCAGTAAATTTATGGCCAAAAGGGTATATAAATTGCAGATGATAGATGCCAATACACCTGATGCCAGGGCGCGCTTTTTGTACGATACAGTGGCGCAGATGGCTCGGCATGAGGGGATCGCTATGCCCGAGGTGGGCATATATCCCAGCCCGGATGTGAATGCCTTTGCTACGGGGGCTTCGAAGAACAAGGCTTTGATGGCGTTTTCCGTGGGGCTGCTGGAGCGGCTTTCGGAAGATGAGATAGCGGCTGTAGCCGGGCACGAAATGACGCATATTGTTCAGGGAGATATGGTTTCCATGACTTTGGTGATGGGCCTGGTGAATACCTTTGTGATGTTTGCGGCGAGGATCGTGGCATCTGTGCTGGATTCTGCCTTGCGGGGAGATTCCGGCCGGGGCGGTTTGGGCTATTTGGGCTACTATCTGGTGGTGATTTTGCTGCAAAACGTGCTGATGCTATTGGCGATGATTCCGGTGTCTTATTACTCCCGTTATCGTGAATACAGGGCGGATCAAGGCGCTGCGGAATTGACCGGAGCCGGCAGCATGATCTCGGCGCTGCAGAAGATAGAGCAGTATTACAAGGTGGATAAAAAGCAGGACAGCTTTGCTTTGGCCAAGATCAACAGCAAGAGCAAGACCTCGATCTTTGCCACTCATCCCAGTGTGGTAGACCGCATTGAACGGCTAAGGAGCATCTGATGATAGAAAATCTCAAGATAGAAAAGATCGCCATGGGCGGCAGTGGGCTGGGCTTTCATGAAGGCCGGGCCATTTTTGTGCCAAATACGGCGATAGGTGATGTGGTAAAGGTGGAAATCACGCAGGGTAAAAAGGATCATGCTTTTGCGCGGGTTTTGCAATATATATCTCGGGGAGAAGGGGTGGTCGAGCCCGGCTGCGAAGCTTTCACGGCCCAGGAGCCGTGCGGCGGCTGCGATTGGCTGATGCTGGATTATCCTGTGCAGCTGCAGTATAAAGAGCAATTGATCCGTGAACTTTTTAAGGATCATGAGGATTTGATCTCCGGTTGCGCAGCTTCGGGCAGCCAATATCACTATCGCAACAAGGTCTATATGCCTGTGGGCGAAGGGCTGAGCTATGGCATATTTGCGCGCTATTCGCACAATATCGTTCCCCATCGGGCTTGCCGGAATCATCCGCCGGTCTTTGATGAAATAGCTGATACTTTGATCGAGCTATGTAAAAAGGCCAAGGTGGAGCCTTATGACGAAAGCAATAATCGCGGTTGTCTGAGGCATATCGGTCTGCGCTGCAATCATGACGCCAGCGAGGTCTTACTTATATTGGTCTGCCGCTCCGGACGTCTGCCATTTTCCAAAACCATAGTGAATGGCATTACAGGGAAGTTTCCGCAGATCGTGGGCATAGTGCAAAATATCAATCGGGATAAGACAAACGTGATCTTGGGAGAGGAAGAAAAGCTGCTATTTGGACGCGACTATCTGCAGGACAGGCTGTCCGATCTCAGTTTCCGGATTCACTATCGCAGTTTCTGGCAGGTGAATCTTGGTGCTATGGAAAATATCCTGACCGTGATGCGGGCGCAGATGAAAAAGACTTACAAGGTGATAGATGCCTATTGTGGGATCGGGGCTATCGGCCTCAGCCTGGCCAGTGAGATTGATGAGCTGGTGGGGATAGAGGAAGAAGCGGTGGCGGTGCAAGATGCCATCGAAAATGCGAGCAGCAACGGATTTGCCAATGCGCGCTTTATCTGTGGAAAATTTGAAGACACGCTGCATAAGCTAAGCCAGGAATTTCAGGCTGATGTCATTATATTGGATCCGCCGCGGGGAGGAGTGCAGGAAAGTGCACTGGAAGCCATCCGCGCCGCCGGGATCCCTAAGATCTTGTATCTAAGCTGTGCGCCGATGAGTCTGGCCCGGGATCTGAAGATCTTGATGCAGGACGGGCGATATGAGCTGCAGGCTCTGAGCAGCTTTGATATGTTTCCCAATACCTGGCACATAGAAAGTCTCGCGGTACTTGTTTGTAAACCATGAAAGCCGCGCTTGTCCTTTTTGCTCTAATTTGCCTGGCTCTTTTTACGAGCTGTGATCTGGATGATGCAGACAGCCTGGCCCAGACTGAAATCCGCGATATACTCTATGATCTTTCGCTGGATTTTAATCTGGGCAATATATATGGGATGCTGGATCATGTGGATAACGACTATTTGCACAAGGGGCAGATCACCTGGCATTTGAATGAAGAGATTTTGGACAGGATGGGGCGTTTTCAGCTTTTGGAGATCGAGGTGCTCTATATAGAGATAGATGGGAACTATGCGGTGGCTCATACTGTGGATCATTATAGTTCCAGCATCGAGAGTGTAAGCTACAATGAACCGGAGGATTCCGGGTATTTTTCCTATTTCCATCGTAAACAGGGCAGTTGGTTGATCTACGGCAATCAGTTCTGGATCAAAAGCGGGGGAATATGATCTTGAGGCAGACCGGCGGTCTTTGCCTGAGGCTTTTTGATTGACATGATCAGGGCTTTGGAATCTATTGTCAGAACATACAGAATTTTCTGCAAGAAAGAGGTATTATGCGTAAGAAATGGATAATAATCGCTATCGCAACAATATTGATAGTCTTGGTTATCGGCCTTAGCCGTTGCAACAGGTCCAAGGATCAGGAGGCACCGGCGACTTATGAAGAGCATGAAAAGTACACAGTAAAGCGGGGCAAGATCGATTCCAAGATCGAGGTCACCGGAGAGGTGCAGCCTGCTACCATCGTATCCCAAAAATCCCGTGTTTCCGGTAAGATAGTCAAGTTTTATGTGCAAGAAAACGATTATGTGGAAAAAGGTGCAATTTTGGCGGATATCGAGCCGGACTACAATCAGGCCAATACCCTCTTTAATACCAAAGCTTCATTGCAAAGGGCAGAGCTGGCCTTGCAGCAGGCTCAGAAGGATTTTGCAGACAGCGGTGTACTGCTGGAGAGCGAATATATATCCCAGGCGGATTATGATGCGGCCAGAGACGCTTTGAGCTCGGCTGAAATCCAGTATGCGCAGGCCAGCAGGCAGTATGAGATGATCCGGGACCTGGATGTGCCGGGCACGGTGATCCACATGATAGCTACCGCCAGCGGTACGGTGATAGAGCGCAAGGTAAATGAAGGCGAGATGGTAACTTCCACCATCAATGCCTTTGGCGAAGGCACTGTGGTGATGCAGATTGCGAATCTTTCACACATGATAGTGCAGTCCAATATCAACGAAGTGGATATCGCCAAATTCAGAGTGGGGCAGAAGGGGACTATCAAGCTGGACGCCTTGCCTTATGAAAGCTATGAAGGCAAAATAGTGAAGATCGCCCCCAAAGCGATTACGATAAATAATGCCAAGGTCTTTCCGGTGGAGATCAGCATCAATGCCACCGGAGCCACAGCCAGGCCGGGCATGACCGCCGCGATCAGCATACAGGGAGAATCCCGCGAGGATGTAATAGTTATCCCGATTGGAGCGGTTTTTGCAGATGATAAGAACCAGGACCTGGTATATGTGATCCCTGCAGATACTTTGCAGAGCGAAGGTAAAGCGGGAGCGCAGAAACCCGAAGCCCGGGTAGTGAAGCTGGGTGCCAACGACTTTCAGAGGGTGGAGATCATCGAAAATCTGGAAGAAGGCGAGATCATCCTGCTTAAAGAGCCGGATCTTGAAATGAATATGCAGTTTAATTTTAACTAAACGGAGTAAAGACTTTTTAAATGATAGAGATCAAGAATCTTAGCCGCCATTTTGGCAGCATCAAAGCTGTGGACGAGATCAGCTTTAGCATTAGCAGCGGTACTATCACGGGCTTTTTGGGGCCTAATGGTGCCGGGAAAACCACCGCCATGCGTATGATGGTGGGCTATCTGCAGCCCAGTGCGGGCAGCATTTTCTTGGATGGGGCGAGCATCTTTGCAGATCCCATTGCCACCAGCACCAGGATTGGCTATCTGCCGGAGCATAACCCTTTGTATGATGAGATGATAACGCAGGAGATCCTGCAATATATAGCAGACCTGAGAAAGATGCCCAGGGCTCTTTTTGACCAACGTCTGCAGTATGTGGTGGAAAGCTGCGGATTGCAGGATGTGCTGGTTCAGCGAGTGGGAACTCTTTCCAAAGGCTATCGGCAGCGAGTGGGACTGGCTATGGCTATCCTGCACGATCCCGAGATCCTGATATTGGATGAGCCTACCAGCGGTCTGGACCCAAATCAGATTATAGAAATACGTGAGCTTATCCGCAATCTGGGCACCCAGAAGACGGTGCTGCTATCCTCGCACATCATGCAGGAAGTGCAGGCGCTCTGCGACAGGGTATTGATCATCAACAAAGGTAAGATCATTGTGGATGATGAGATTGGCAAGCTGAAGGACTATTTCAAGGATTTTCAGGTGCTGCATCTGGAGCTGGAAGCCGAGAATGCGGACTTTAGCGAATTCATGGAGTATCATCCCGAGCTGGAAATCCTCAGTCAGACTCAGGAAGGGGAGTATTTCAAATTGCAGATCAAAGTGCCCGCCGAGCTGGATATCAAGTATGACCTGGCCAGGTTCGTGGCAGAAAACGGATGGTTGATCGTGAGTCTTTATGCTCAGCAAAAGAGTCTGGAAGAGATTTTTCACAATCTTACCAAAGAGGGAAAAATCCTTTCTGAGCCTACGGTGGAGCCAGTTTTGGAGGATGCAGAACCGGGAAAAGAAACAGAAATGTCCATTGAACTGCAGGATAAAGAAGATGAAGGGGAAAAAAAATTATGAATGCGATCTGGACAATAGCCAAAAAAGAATATCAATTAGCACTGCGCTCGGTGACTTCCTACATCGTCCTGGTGCTGTTTTTGGTGATCTCGGGCACAGCTTTTGCCACCACAGTGTTTAAGATAGAATTAGCCGAGCTGCGAGGGATATACAGCATTATCCACTTGCTGTTTGTCTTCTTTATTCCGGCCATTACTATGGGCAGCCTTGCCAAAGAGCGTAGCAGTGGCACTATCGAGCTGCTCAGCACCTTGCCTATCCGCTTGTCCGAAGTGGTATGGGGCAAGATTCTGTCTGCTTTTTTGCAGGTGCTTACCCTCTTGGCCTTTTGCCTGGTCTATTTTGGGATCATCGTGGTTTTTGGAGAAAATATCGATTATGGCGCCATCATCCTGGGCTTTACCGGCCTGGTCTTTGCCGCGCTGGCTTATATCTCTATCGGAGTCTTTGCCAGTTCGCTGCCGTCAAATCAGGTGCTGGCTTTTGTGATCGCTCTGGTGATATCCGGGTTGTTTTACGTGGTGCGTTATCTTTTGGTACTGGTGCCACTTTCGGTGCTGCGATATCTGCAATTCTTCAGCTTTGAATATCATCTTTCGAGCTTTATGAAAGGGGTATTGGATATTCGGGATTTGCTGTTTTTTGTGGCAGTCACGCTGATCTTTGCCTTTTTGGCGGAGTTTAATCTACAAAGTAAAAACATGATGCAGGAGCGCTGAAGATGAAGAAGACATTTGGCATCATGAGCTCTTTGAGCATCAAGATCGGCATCGTAATCGTCCTGCTTTTGGTGGTGGGATTTTTCAGCCTGAGAATAGACTTTTCCAAAGACAAGGCCTATAGCCTGAGCCGGGTGAGCAAAGAGGCTATGCGCGCTTTGGAAGACGTGATGGTGGTGAAGATAGTATCCTCGCCCTCTCTGCCTGCTTCCATGAACACGCTGGAGCGCTATACAAACGATCTTTTGCGGGAATATGCCAGTGCGAGCCGGGGTAAATTCCGCTATGAATATGCGAAACCGCGCAGCCGGGATGAATTGTATCAATTGGCGCAGAATAGTGGCCTCAGCCGCATTCGCTTTCAGATATTTGAAAATGATCAGATGATTACCAAAGAGGTGATCTTTGGGCTGATCTTCGAGTACAAGGGCGAGGAGCAATCCATGACCCTGATACCGCAAATGGAGCCCAGGCTGGAATATGAACTTACCCTGCAGGTCCAGGCGCTGGCCGCACATACCGTGCCCAGGGTGGCGGTATTTCGGGATAGCAGTTATTATGACTTTAAGGTAGAGACCTTCGAGCACGCGCTATTCTCGAATTATCATGTTTACGATGCCAATCTTAGCGAGCCGCTAATTTATACCGACGCGCTGCTTTTCACCGGAACCGCAAGAGACATCAGCGAAAATCAGCTCTACAATCTGGATCAATACATCATGCAGGGCGGCAAGGTGGTCTTTTTGCAGGATAAAGTGGATACAGATGGCAGCCAACTCTTTTCTTTGGATACAAACGTGATCAAGCTGCTGGCACACTATGGCTTTGAGCTTTCGGATGACGTGGTTCTGGATACGCACTGCGATATACGGCAGTATGGACTGGGGGATGTATTGTACTATCCCATGTATCCGGTGCTGCGCGGCAGTTCACATCCCATCACCCGGAATATGGATAACATAGTGATGTATCTGGCCAGTGGGATCAGTTTCGGCGGCAAGTCTGACATCAACTTTGAGCCTATCCTGCAGAGTTCGGCGCAATCCGGATGGATGAAGGCGCCGGAATTTGAGATCAAGAAAGAGCTCTTTCAAGACCTCGGTTACCAGGATTTTACAGCGGGTCCCATCACTACAGCCGCCATACTCAACGGCTCTTTTGACAGCTATTTTGCAAAGTCCAGATTTGCAGAGACAGACTCCAATTTCGTGGCAACTTCGCCCCAGCAGAAGATGGTGCTTTTTGGCGACAAAGAACTGGTGATAGACTCTGACAAACCCATCTATGATGGGCGCAGCAACGTGGTGCTCAATGCTCTGGACTATCTTTTGGGCAGGGATTCCATGATTCGCGTTCGCAGTCACCATCTGAGTACTTCCCTGCTCAGTGTTCCGCGCTTTATGCAAAGGCTGGGTATAGCTTGGGGAGATATGGAAAAGATAGAAAACAAGATCAAGATTGCGGTGAAGGTGATAGCCATCGTGCTGCCGCCGTTGATTTTGATAGTTATCGGGCTTCTGCTGGCGCTGAAACGAAAACTGAAACAGAAAGGATATCATGAAAATAACTAAGCTGATCCTTGTAATCCTGCTGAGTGTGCTGCTTCTGGCCTATGTCGTGCTCCGGATAGCCAGGCCGCAGGAGCGCATCAAAAAGGTCTTTCGCCTGAATCTGGAGAAGGTAGAGAAAATCGAGATATTTGACTCTGAGCAGGAGGTGGAATTGATTCAGGAAGATGGAATCTGGAAAGTAAATACCGATCTGCCCTGGGCGGCGGATTTGCAGAGAATAAACGATCTTTTTGAGGATGTACTGAAAGCGGAGTATTTCACTACCCCTGTGAGCGAGGCAAAAGATGCTGTAGAGCTCTATGAGCTTCAGGATAACAAGGCCCTGCACATCCGCGTGAGTGGGAAATCCCGACAGGTGCATGTGCTCTTTAGCAATCTGGGCAACGTCTGGGACTACTTCCGCTATGCGGATGATAGCCAGGTTTACCAGATCAAAAGCAAGGTGGTGCAACACTTTCCACCGGAGCTGACTTCCTGGCGGTCACCGGTAATCATCCACTATTGGGAAGAGGATTTAAAGCAAATCAGGGTGAAGCACGAAAAGAATAGCTATACTTTGACGCAAGACGGCGCAAGCTGGACTTTTAAGGATGCTAAAAACGACTTTGAGGTGTACACAAACAACTATGCCCTGGTGAAAATCATCAGCATACTGCAAAACTTACGCAGCTATATATTTGTCTCTGGCGAAGAAGAGCAGTATCAGAAAGCCTTTGAAAACCCAAAGTGCACAGTCTGGATCACCGATGTAAAAGGTGAGGTGCGCAAGCTGGATTTTGGCGAGTTTGAACATCATCGCTATATGCTGCGCATAGATGACGACATGACTGTGTTGCATCAGGTGGAATTTGACACGGTTTATCGCTTTACCCGCAATCCCGAGATCTTTAAAATGAAGAGTTGGATATAAAGGTGATGAGCGAAATCAGCATAATCGGAGCCGGGCTATCCGGCAGTGAAGCCGCTCTGCAATTGGCTGCAAGAGGCTATAAGGTGAAGCTTTACGAGATGCGTCCCGAAAGACAAACCGAGGCGCATCAAACCGGCCATTTAGCCGAATTGGTCTGCAGCAACAGCCTTAAATCCACCCGTTTGGATACCGGCTCGGGGCTGCTCAAGGCAGAGATGCAGATTTTGAGTTGCAAGCTTTTGCCCATTGCGCACAGCTGCAAAGTACCGGCGGGACATGCTTTGGCGGTGGACCGCGCTCTTTTTGCTGCCAAAGTCACCGCAGAGATCGACAGCAATCCTCAGATTCAGCTTATCCGCCGGGAAGTGACAGAGCTACCGGAAGGTAAGGTGATCCTGGCCACCGGGCCGCTGAGTTCGGATGCGATAATGCACCATCTTCAGCAGCTGCTGGGTGAAGATCATCTTTTCTTCTTTGATGCCATTGCGCCCATCATCGATACCGACAGCATAGACATGGACAAAGTATATGCTAAGGCCAGATATGACAAGGGCGAGCCGGACTATCTGAATTGCGCTTTTGAGCGGGATGAATATTACCGCTTTGTAGATGCTCTGCTGGAGGGTGAAAAGCATGAGGCTCATGAATTTGAGAATGCTTTCTTTAGCGGGAAGAACTTTAACTTTTACGAAAATTGCATGCCCATCGAAGAGCTGGCAAGACGGGGTAAGGATACCCTGAGGCATGGCGTGATGCGACCAATGGGACTGGAGATTCCCGCCACGGGGAAGAAAGCCTATGCCGTCCTGCAATTGCGGGCGGAAAATCAAGACCGCACTGCCTACAATCTGGTGGGAGGGCAGACCATGCTTCGCTATCCGGAGCAGAAACGTATCTTCAAGCTGATTCCGGGCCTGGAGAATGCAGAATTTCTACGCTATGGCTCTATTCATCGCAATAGCTACCTGAATTCCCCCCTGATCTTAAATGAAAACCTCAGCCTCAAGGCCCGAGAGGATGTCTGGATAGCCGGTCAGCTCAGTGGAGTGGAAGGCTATGTGGAATGCATTGCCACCGGCATGCTGGTGGCAGCCATCATCGCCGGGGAGCTAAGCAGCCTGCCTGAGCATACAGTTTTGGGGCAATTGTGGCGCAGACTGCTGAGCGTGCAGCCCAAACAGAGCTTTTCTCCGGTCAATGCCAATTTCGGACTGTTGCCGGCTTTGGCAGCGCCTCCCCGAGATAAAAAGCTCAAGCGGCAAATGCTAAGTGAGCGCTCTATTCAGACTATGCGCAGCGCTTTTCCAGAGGCCTCAGAGCAAACGGAGTCCGGATGAAGCGGAAGCTGCCTGCCTTTGGTCAAACCGATTTTAGATATCTTAGATAGGAGACAACATGAAACACAGATTTATAGTGATGTTACTTGGCCTTTTCATCTGTCTGCCGGCCATCTCAAATGCCCGCATCTTTGCCCGCTGGCATAGCTCTATGGGTAGTTTCACCGCGGAAATATACGATGAATTGGTGCCCATCACAGCCCATAACTTTCGTGATCTGGCGAATTCCGGATTTTACAACAATCTCATCTTTCACCGTGTGATCGATGGCTTTATGATACAGGATGGCTGTCCTTACGGCACCGGTTACGGCGGTCCTGGATATACTATCGAAGACGAGTTTCACCCTGATCTTTTTCATGATCATGCCGGAGTGCTGGCCATGGCCAGATCTGCTGCTCCCAATAGCGCGGGAAGTCAATATTACATCACAGTGGCGCGGGCTTCGCATCTGGATGGGGGATATGCCATCTTTGGGGATATCATCGAGGGTTTGGACAATGTTCTGGCCATTGGCGCCGTTCCTACAGATGCCAATGACAGGCCCATCACGCCGGTGAATATCTACAGCTTACGGATGCTGGATTTGCAGATCGGAGAAACCTTTCCACCTACCGATGAAGTGGTAGAAATCCCTGCGGGAGAAAGCCAGATCTTTGTGGTGGAGGCTTATACTGATGAGGCGGAGCTTAGCTTTCAGTGGTATATAGATGATATTTTGGATACTGAAAGCAGTTTTTTGCTGGATACCAGCTTTGCCACGGGAGGCCAGCACACGGTGCGCTGCCATGTAGCTTCTTCAGATAGCATATCCTATGAAGCCTTCTGGGAGGTCCAAAGCGGAACCAATCTGCAAGATGCTGTGAGCCCGGCTTTGCAAACCATTGATATGCAGCTGAGCCCGAATCCTTTTCGGGGGAATCTGGCGATAAGCTGTGAGCTCAAAAAGGATCAGATTATCAGCCTCGAGGTCTATAACCTGAAGGGGCAGAGGGTCAAGACTTTGTTTTCTGATTTCCACAAAGCCGGAGCTTTAGTCGTGAATTGGGATGGCAAAAGCGCTGAGGATCAAAAGCTGCCTGCGGGAGTGTATCTGCTGAAATTGCAAGGCCCTGCCGGCAGCATCTATCGCAAGATTAGCAAGCTGTAGTATAACAGGGATATAAAGTGGCCTTTCCCGAAGTTCTCAGACGTAAGTATCAGGATATCCTGCAGCAGATTAGGCAGAGCGGGCTGCACAAACAGGAGCGCATCATTCACGACAAACAGGGCGCCAGGATAGCGGTGGAGTATCCCTTTGGCAGCGCCGGTAAAGAACTGATCAACATGTGCTCCAATAACTATCTGGGTCTGTCCAGCCATCCGCAGGTAATCAAAGCGGCACATCAGGCCCTGGATCATCGCGGCTATGGACTTTCCTCGGTGCGCTTTATCTGCGGAACTCAAGATATCCACAAAGAGCTGGAATCCCACCTCTCGGACTTTTTGGGTACAGAAGACAGCATCCTCTTCTCTTCCTGTTTCGATGCCAATGCTGCGGTCTTTGAGACCCTTTTGGATGAAAGCGCCATCATGATCTCAGACCGGCTGGTGCATGCCTCCATCATCGACGGCATGCGCCTGTCCCGCGCCGCACATGATACCTATAAACATAGCGATATGCAGCATCTCAGGCAGAAACTGGAGCTACACAAAGACAAAGAAACCAAGATCATCATCACCGATGGGGTGTTTTCCATGGATGGAGACATCGCCCCTTTGGCCGAGATCGTGGAATTGGCCGAAGAGTATCAAGCTCTGGTCTTTGTGGACGATTCCCATGCCACCGGCTTTATCGGAGCTAAAGGGCGGGGCAGTCATGAACACTGCCAGGTGATGGGCAAGATCGATCTGATCAGCACCACCTTTGGCAAAGCTCTGGGCGGAGCCTCCGGCGGCTGCATCTCCGGCCGCAAGGAGTTGATCGATCTGCTGCGGCAAAGAGCGCGTCCATATCTATTTTCAAACACGCTGGCGCCCATCATCACCATGACTACTTTGAAGGTTTTGGATATCCTGGCGGGCAGCACTCAGGCCCGGGACAGTTTGGAGCGCAAGGCCGCTTGGTGGCGGCAGGCTTTGATCCAGGCCGGCTTCATCGTGGTAGCAGGCGAGTCTCCCATTGTGCCAGTGATGCTCTATAATGCGAAGCTTACTCAGCTTTTTGCAGACGAGCTCTATAAAAAGAAGGTCTTTGCGGTGGGATTTTTCTTCCCTGTGGTGCCTCAGGCTCAGGCCAGAATTCGCACTCAGGTCTCTGCGGCGCACTCTGAGGAAGATTTGCTTTTCGCCCGGGATGCCTTTATCGAAGTAGCCCAGAAACACGATATTCTGGGCAAGACCAAAGCTGAACTGTTAAATATGCAAGTATGAGGTAAACCAATGGAAGAAAAACTATTAGACTTTATCCGGGATGAGTTTTTGGAAGACCCCGAGCTTGAGATAGATGCCGACACCAGGCTCATTTCGGCAGGGATTATCGATTCCTTTTCCCTGGTGTCGTTACAAAGCTATATTGAAAGAGAATTTGGTAAGAGAATCCCTGCGCCCAGGATCACGGCGGAAAGCTTTGATACGGTAAGGCAAATGGTTCAGATTATTCAGCAGTTTTAAGCAAATAATCCCCGATTCCCGCCCCTCTTTTAGAAGCTTGTTGTGATTAGTTTTGAGTTCTTTGGCATCCTGAGTATCAGCCTGATCTTATACTGGCTCTTGCCCGCTCAGCGCTACAGAAATCTTCTGCTTACCGCCTCCAGCCTGCTCTTCATCTGGCTGCTGGATCATCAGTCTCTCATCGTAGTGCTGGCTCTCACGCTGTTCAGTTATGGCATGGGGCAGATCATCTATCGGCAGAAACGCAGTGGCTGGGCGCATGCCTTGGGCATTGTCGGGGTCTTATCCAGCCTGATCTTCTTCAAGTATCTGGGGTTTCTGGCGGGTATAACAGACAGTTTATATACCTTCTTGGAAGCTTTGCCCCGCTTCAGTGTGCATCACCTGCTTTTACCGCTGGGCATCAGCTATATAGTTCTCAAACATATCAGCTATCTCACCGATATCAAATGGAAATTGGTGAAACCGGGCAATTTCCTGGATTTCCTGCTTTACAGCAGCCTCTTTACCATCTTTCTGGCCGGGCCGATTGAGCGCTTTGAACGCCTGAGTCCGCAGCTAAAAAGCCCCCGGATTCCCTTCAAGCGGTCCGATCTTGAGCTGGGGAGTCAGCGCATCGCCTTGGGACTCTTCAAAAAGCTGGTGATAGCAGATTGGATTGGCTTTTTCATAGCAGATATCTGGAGGAATCCCGATCAATATCACCCCGGCCTGGCAGTTCTGGCCCTGTTTGGCTATGCTATCCAAATCTATTTTGACTTTGCAGGCTACAGCGATATCGCCATCGGCTCTTCCCGTCTCTTTGGCCTCAAGGTGATGGGGAACTTCCAAAGGCCTTATCTGGCGCCGAATATCAGCCAATTTTGGCGACGCTGGCATATCTCGCTTTCGGATTTTATCCGGGATTACATCTTCTTCCCATTGTCCCGGCTGAGTTCGAGCAAGCTGTGGCTTTTAGGCTTTGTGCCGGTCATCGCCATGGCCTTGTGCGGCATCTGGCATGGGGCAGAATCCCGCTATCTGCTGTGGGGTATCTGGCACGGATTGGGGCTCACCGTTTATCAGCTTTTTCAGCAGTTCAAACGCCGGCGGATCAAGCGCAAAGGGCAGAGGCTCAACGCATCCCTGGCCGTTTTGGCCTGGCCTGTCACCTTCATGTTTGTGAGCCTGGGCTGGCTGAGTTTCAGAGCCTTTGGCCTGCCTGTAGCGCGGCATATCTTCTTCAGCGCTGAGGGCTTGCTTGCTATACTGCTGAGTTTCCTGCTCTTGATCTTCATCGGCCGGGCTATATCTGCTTTTCAATCCCGGATAAGTGCGAAAGTTCGCTGGCGTCCGGCTTTCACCCTGTATTTGCTTCTTATCTGCCTGATCTGTTACTCTGCCATGAATACGGAATTTATCTATGCGGCTTTTTAAGCAGCTCTTGCTTTTTCTCTTTGTGATGCTGGTCTTGGGCCTCGCATCCATCGCTATCCGAGCCTGGATCAATAAAGAAAAGGCTGCTCTGACGATCTGTCCGCCGGATACGAAGACCCTGATTTTGGGAGATTCCCATGCCCGCACCGCCCTGAATCCAGAGTTTATCCGCGCTTCCTTCTCCTCAGCCCAAAAAGCGGAAGAACTGGAGTATTCCTATTACAAGTTGAAACAAGCGCTAAATACTACCAACAGTTTGGAAAACATCATCCTTACCGTATCCTATTTCAATTTCAGTAGCCCCGTGGATAACGAAGCCGAGATGATGAAGCGCTATCACCGCATCATAGATGAGAGCCTCTACCAGGATAAAGCAGCCTACAAAGAATATTCCGCCGCCATCCGTTTCCGCCATCTGATCGATCATAAACTGCCGGACTACCTCCCCTTTGGTCTGCTCAATTCCATCATCGAAACCTGGGCCGAGCCTATGTTTGTAGGTGGATATGAATTGCGCTCGGGCAGCACTATCGGCCAACGCAGAGCCCTGGACGGCGCCATCCAAAGGCACTATTATCATGGCAATAGCCTGCGCCCTATCTCCCCCCTCAGAACCGCTTATTTCAATAAGATAGTAAAGCTCTGCCAGCAGAAGAAGGTCAGACTTTGGGTGATCAATACCCCGCTACATCTGGATTATCGGGCTGAGCTTCCCCCACAGACTGTCTCTCACTATCAAAAGATCATGACCCAAGGCGAACAAGAACTGATTCTACCAAATGGGCAGGAGCCGCAGGAAAAAGATCAGGCAGACTTCATTTATCTGGATTATAGTTACCTATACCTACCGGATGCCTATTTCTTTGATTACGATCATCTGAATAGCGAAGGCGCCAGCTTCTTTTCCCAGATTATAGACCGGCTTGTGAATCGTAATTAAGCCTCGGGAAGTTACCGAGATGCCGAACTCCGATTCGGCCGTGGCGTGTAGTGCAGCTTTAGCGATGTGATCGCTATGCGGTATCGGGATACTCCCTCCCAAAGAACGGGGCAAAACTCCACATTTCACTTGACATTTATCCTCCGCAATATTTTATTGAACAACTATCAAAAGGAGAAGCCCTTGAAGCAGGATAACCGTGATCATCTCTATAATCCGCTATTAGCCCCGGGTATGAATGCCGGCAAGTGGGCTCTAACGCTTTATGCTATGGTGATCCCCTTGTTAGGTATCACCATACTAATTGTTTGGGCTATTCGCTTCAGGCGCAATTCACCTCCAAAATGATGAATTCTGATCTGCTTTATTCTCCGACTTTAGAGTCGGCTCAACCCCAAAAACTGGATTCCTTTTTGGACCGCATCGGCGAGCTTATCAACGGCGGATACCAGCCTTTGGCCTTTTTCGGCACAGACGAAAAGCTTATTTACGCTCTGATGGGCAGGCCCCAGGAGCTGGAGCTGATCTGCACTGCTTTTCCCGCCAGCTCCCAATATCCCTCTCTTACACCCGAATTTCCGGCTTTTCATATCTTTGAGCGCGAGCTTTACGAAGAATACGAGATTGTCCCGCTTAATCACCCCTGGCTCAAAGGCTTGCGCCATCCTTCCCACGGCGCGGTAAAGTTTGAAGACTATCCTTTTTTTAAAAGCGATTCCAGGCTGATACACGAAGTGGGGGTGGGGCCGGTGCACGCCGGAGTAATCGAGCCCGGACACTTCCGGTTTTTGATGCAAGGGGAGATAGTGGAGCATCTTGAAATCCAATTGGGCTACCAGCATCGGGGTCTGATTGGCCTTCTTTGCGATGGGCCCCTGATCTCTAAGATGCCTCTGGCTGAAACCATTGCCGGAGATACCGTGATTGGCCATGGAACCGCTTTTTGCCGGCTTGTGGAAAGTCTGGCGGAGAGCAGCCCCGAAGCCAATGATATCCGCATTCTGCTCTTGGAGATGGAGCGCGTAGCCATGCATCTTTCTACCCTTTCAGCTCTGGCCGGTGATGTAGCCTACATCATGAGCCAAAATCTCTTTGCCGCCCTCAGGACTACGGTGATAAACGCCACCTTGAGCATTTGTGGCAGCAGATTTGGCAAACGTGCCTTGTGCGTGGGAGGCGTAAACTATCCTCTGAACAAGACTTTGATAGATACCCTGAAAGTCAAAATGCAAAAATGCGCAGTGCAGATCAAATATACCTCCGAGGCCATGTTTGCCAGCAACAGCTTGCTTTCCCGCTTCGATGATACTGGCAAGGTAAGCCATGAAGATGCCTTGCGCTTTGGCTTTACCGGAATCAGCGCTAAAGCCAGCGGGGTAGCGGTGGATGCCCGCGCAGATTATCCCATCTGGGCATATCCGGGATTTGAAGTGCAGACAGTAGCTTCTGGCGACGTTTATGCCCGAGCCTATCTCAGATATAAGGAGATCATGCAATCTCTGCACATTATTCAGGAAGTCCTGGAGCAGATTGACCCCGCAGCCCCGATCCAGGCAGCGTTGAAAGAGCTGGTTCCTGGCAAAATAGCTATTTCCATCGTGGAAGGAGCGCGAGGCAGGATAGTGCATATAGCAAAGAGCAAGGATGCAGACAAGGCTTTGTGGTATAGGATCATAGACCCGTCGCTTACAAATTGGCAGGCGCTGGCGATGGCGGTGGCAGGGGAACAAGTCTCAGATTTCCCGCTCTGTAACAAGAGCTTCGATCTTTCCTACTGCGGGAGTGACTTGTAATGTTAAACTTTTTTCAAGCCCGGATAAGACACGGCTATCAAGCCATCCCGGATCCCCTCACGGTGGGCATAGACTCTGCCTTCCCCGGTCTGCCTGAATTGGCTGAGGATGCAGACCTCACTCTCCTAAACGAGCTTTGTCCCACTAAGGCTTTTGAAGACGACGGACTGGACCTGGGGCGCTGCATATTCTGCGGACTCTGCAGCCGTAAGTACCCTGAAATGGTTACTTTCACTCCGAACTATAAGATGGCTGCGGATAGCCGGCAGAAGCTGATCATGGCTCCCGGGCAAAGGACTTTGCCCCGGATGGATTTCGTGTTGCCTCGCCAGTTTCGCTATTCCTTTGCCCTGCGTAGTGTTTCTGCTGCCGGCTGTAATGCCTGCGAGATGGAATTGGGCGCTTCCAACAATGTGAATTTCGACATCAGCCGTTATGGCGTGGATATAGTAGCCTCGCCGCGTCATGCCGATGCATTGATCCTCACCGGCCCAATCTCCCACAATATGGCAGATGCTTTAAGTGAGACCTGGCATGCCATTCCGGAGCCCAAATACCTCATTCTCTGTGGTACTTGCGCCATTAGCGGAGGACTCTTTGCAGGTTCCGAGGCTATCGATCGTGCTTTTTTAAAACATTGGCAGCCATGCCTGTATATCCCGGGTTGTCCGGCTCATCCTCTTAGCATCATCAGCGCTATAGTTTCTATAATGAGGGGATCAAAATGAGCATCGGCATCCTCATTCTCTTCATCGCCCTTATTCCCGCGCTGTGGAAACGTTCCGACTACTTTGTCATCCTCTGGATTCTGGGATCAAGCTTTTTAGCTTACGAATATATGGAAGTGCTCTATTCCCGCTCCGTGCAAGACTTTATCCTTGTGATGCCTCCACCGGTGGGGTCTGTGAGCATTGCGCTGAATAAGCTCTCGGCTTTCTTTGGTGTGATATTTGCATTGGGACTTCCTGTGGGTATGTTTTATGGCCACTTTTATCTAAAAGAGCATCCCATCGATGCTCTGCGCTCACACCTCTTCTGGTTGGGCGTGATGGGGCTTTCCATGCACTGTCTCTTGTGGATTCGCCACAGCCTGATCTTTTTAATGTTTTGGGAGCTGATGAGCCTCTCTTCCTTTTTCTGTGTGCTTTTTTCCAAGCGTAGCAATCGAGAGGCCGGGCTCAATTACCTGATTACCATGCAGGTAGGAGCAGCATTTCTAATCGCGGGCTTTGCCATGGCTTACAACCAATCCGGAACCTTTGATTTTAGCGGCTTTGAAAAGATGAATACGCTGCCTATGTATCTGATTCTCATAGGTTTTGCGTTCAAAGCTGGTATTTTCCCTTTTGCCTCCTGGCTGCCTCAGGCCCATCCGGTGGCGCCGGCCCATGTGTCTGGGATTATGAGCTCGATGCTGGTAAAAACCGGGTTCTATGGAATTTTGCTGATAATAAGCATCAACCCCTTTAGCCTTTTGGAGATAGGCTTTTTTTGCCTGGTCTTTTCCATCTCTGCCTTCTGGGCGGTATGTCATCTTTTAAGCGAACGCAATCTCAAACGCGTTTTGGCCTATTCCACGGTGGAAAATGTAGGAATTGCCGGCCTGGGCGTTTGTGCCGGACTCTTGGGCCTGCAAGCAAATCTGCCAAATATGGCTATGCTGGGCTTCACCGGTGCTTTTTTACACCTCTTTTTCCACTCCATTTTTAAAGCTCAACTTTTTTACAGCTCTGGCAATATCCTTTCGGCGACTGGGACTCTGGATATAGACGAGATGGGCGCTTTGGCCAAACGCATGCCCTATACCGCTGTGATGACCCTGATTGGCATTATGGCCATCTCTGCTCTGCCGCTCACGAACGGCTTCATCAGCGAATTTACCATATTCAAGGCCATGTTTGAAGCACCTGCCGCCGCCCACCTGAGCCAACTGATGCCCGGCCTGATGATCCTGGCTGTCCTGGCCTTCATCGGAGCCCTGGCTATCATCGCCTTCATCCGCATCTATGCCATAGTGTTTTTAGGCAGCCCCCGCAGCGCAGCAGCAGAAAATGCTTGCGAACTGCGGCGAGGCCTCCGTCTGCCTATTGCAGTGCTCAGCCTGGCAATCCTGCTTCCGGGAATCCTGCCCAATATTGCCCTGCGCTTTGTAAAGCCGCTGATTCGCTGGTTTGGCCTGGATATGAAGCATTTTGCTTTTCTTCAGTTTCAGGCTTTGCAGATCAGCTATGTATATCTGATACTGCTTGTTTTGTTTGCTGTGTTTTACATAGTCCGTAAACTGCTGGTCAAAGAAAAGCGTGGAGCCACCTGGGCCTGCGCCTACCCAAGGGTAACCCCTCGCATGCAATCCAGTTCCATCACTTACATCCAGCCGCTGGCCTACTTTTTGAAGCCCTTTATGTACAAGAAAAGCCGGCGGGTCAAGGAAGAGGAAGTTTTCGCCACCAAGGTGGAATACGACGAGCAGCATCTGGACGCAGTTTGGGAGATTATAGTGCGCCCCGTTAGCAAGGCTATCTCCAGATTCCTCTTACTTTTTTCACGTATTCACAATGGAAAAACCAACAGCTATATAGCCTGGGGCCTGGCCTTCCTGGTGATTTTGCTGGTTTGGGTAGTGGGGTTCAGATGATCAATATCCTCAGCATCATCTTTTTCCCATTGCTCTTTATGGGCATTATCCACAGGGTAAAAGCTATCATGGTGGGACGCAAAGGTAAAAGCCTCTGGCAAAACCAGCGCGATTTCTTCAAACTCTTGCAAAAGGATGAGGTGCTGAGCCAAAGCGCCACTATCATCAGCAGGATGGCGCCCGCCCTTTCTCTGGCGGCCACTATTACCGCAGCTCTTTTTGTGCCTTTCCTTTCCACAAAGGCGGTGCTCAGCTTCCGGGGGGACTTTATCCTGGTGATGTACCTGTTTACTCTGTCAAAAGGGATCATGGCTTTGGCGGCCATGGATAGCGGCAGCAGCTTTCAGGGCATGGGCACCAGTAGAGAGCTCAGTTTCACGGCCTTTCTGGAGCCGGCTTTTTTCCTGATCATCGCGGCTCTCATTCTCAGCGTGGGCGCAGGCAGTCTGTCTGCCATATTCGCGCTTCAGAATGTGGTATCTGCCGGAATCTGGAATGTCTTTGCCAGTTTGTTTATCGCCATAGCCTTGTATATCATTCTTTTGGTAGAAAGCTGCCGGGTACCTTTTGATGATCCCGCCACGCATCTGGAGCTCACTATGATCCACGAGGTTATGGTCCTGGATTATAGCGGATTCAGCCTGGCCGTCATCCATTACACCGGGGCGCTTAAGATATTTATCTATGCTTCGTTGATCAGCCATCTCATTATCCCGCCATACAGCTCTGCGGTCTGGTATCTGCTTGTTCTGGCGATCGTTTACATCTTCACAGGAGTGCTGGAATCCTTGATGGCGCGCTTTAGAATGAACCGCAATCTGGAGCTTGTGCTGGTTCCTCTCAGCATCGCGATGCTCACTCTCACTATTTTGCTGGTCTTGAATACGGGAGTCTGGTAATGTTGGAAATACTCATCGTTATTTTTGGACTCAGTCTGCTTTGGGCCTCGGTTACAAACATGCTGGAGACCATTATCAAAATCCTGGTAGGGCAGGGGATTATTCTTTTTGGCATCACGCTGCTCAAAACTACTCAGCTTCATTGGTTCAGTTTTGGCATCATAGCCTTGGAAACCCTCATCTTCAAAGCTATTCTGATTCCCTGGTTTATAAACGACACCATCAAGCACAATCAAATCCGCCGCGAGGTAGAGGCTTCGGTTTCGAACTTCTTTTCTCTGGCCTTGATGAGCCTGATCTTTATCCTGAGCTTTGCTCTGGCAGGGGCCGCACCAGCTTGGTCTGTAAAGCTATTTCCGCTGGAATTTGGTATTGCTTTTGCCACCATCCTCAAAGGCATCTTTATCATCATCGCCAATAAGAAGCTCATCACTCAGCTTATGGGCTATCTTATTATGGAAAATGGCATTTTCCTGCTCTCGCTCTCGGCAG
>Ga0172382_10004726_pt1 | contig 20721 bp, 28 predicted proteins | sample Leawel138RmetaG_FD_122245 | JGI IMG/M metagenome (GOLD analysis project Ga0172382, IMG submission 122245) | Leachate microbial communities from a municipal landfill in Southern Ontario, Canada - Leachate well 138R metaG | ecosystem: Engineered > Solid waste > Landfill > Unclassified | place... | reverse complement strand
GTCACCCGCATCTTCGTGGACGAGGGCGCGACGCTGAAGCGTTTCCGCGCTCGTGCCAAGGGCCGTGGCTCGCGCATTCTCAAGCGTACCAGCCACATCACCGTGGTCGTTGGTACGGCCAAGTAACCGGACGCAGGAATTCCCATGGGTCACAAAGTTCATCCGACTGGAATCCGTCTTGGCATCGCCAAGGACTGGAACTCCAAGTGGTACGCCAACAAGCGTGAATACGCCGAGTACCTGGCCGCGGACCTGAAGGTGCGCGAGATGTTGCGCAAGAAGCTGGCGCAGGCCGGCATCAGCCGCATCCAGATCGAGCGTCCGGCCAAGACCGCACGTGTTACGATCCACACCGCCCGCCCGGGCGTGGTGATCGGCAAGAAGGGCGAGGATATCGAGAAGCTGCGCAAGGACGTCTCGAAGATGATGGGCGTGCCCGTCCACATCAACGTGGCTGAAGTGCGCAAGCCCGAGCTCGACGCACAGCTGGTTGCCGAGTCGATCGCGCAGCAGCTGGAGCGCCGCATCATGTTCCGCCGCGCAATGAAGCGCGCGGTCGGCAATGCGATGCGCCTGGGCGGCCTGGGCATCCGGGTCAATGTTGCCGGACGCCTCAACGGTGCCGAAATCGCACGTTCGGAGTGGTACCGCGAAGGTCGCGTGCCGTTGCACACGCTGCGTGCCGACATCGACTACGGCTTTGCCGAAGCAAACACCACCTACGGCATCATCGGTGTCAAGGTCTGGATCTACAAGGGCGAGGTGTTCGATTACACCCAGATTGCCCAGGAAAAGACGGGCGACCGTCCGGAGCGCAGTGAACGCGCCCCGCGGTCGCCTAAGTGAGGGATGAGCCATGCTGCAACCCAAGCGAACCAAATACAGGAAGGTCCAGAAGGGCCGCAATGAAGGCCTGAGCTGGAGCGGCGCCGCCGTCAGCTTCGGCGAATTCGGCCTCAAGGCCACCACCCGAGGCGAATTGACCGCGCGCCAGATCGAGGCGGCCCGCCGCACGATCAGCCGTCACGTCAAGCGCGGCGGCAAGCTTTGGATCCGCGTCTTCCCGGACAAGCCGATCAGCAAGAAGCCGATCGAAGTGCGTATGGGCAAGGGCAAGGGCCCGGTCGAGTACTGGGTCGCGCCGATTCAGCCTGGCCGCATGCTGTATGAAATCGAGGGCGTGTCGGAAGACGCGGCGCGCGAGGCGTTCCGCCTGGCGGCCGCCAAGCTCTCGGTGCAGACCACCTTTGTAACCCGGACGGTGCGCTAATGAACATCAAACAATTGCGTGGCAAGTCCCCTGCGGACCTTTCTGCCCAGTTGCTGGAATTGCGCCGTGAGCAGTTCAACCTGCGCATGCAGAAGGGTGCGGGTCAGCTGACCCAGACCCATCAGGTACGCAATGTTCGGCGTGATATCGCCCGCATCAAGACCCTGCTGGGCACCAACAAGTAAGGCGCCGGACATGAACGACAATACTGAAATCAAACGCACGGTCGAAGGCCGCGTGGTCAGCAACAAGATGCAGAAGACGGTCACCGTCCTGGTCGAGCGGCAGGTCAAGCATTCGCTGTACGGCAAGTACATCAAGCGCAGCACCAAGCTGCATGCCCATGACGAGGACGGCAGCTGCCAGGAAGGCGACATCGTGCGCCTGGTGGAAACCCGTCCTCAGTCCAAGACCAAGAACTGGCGCGTGGTCGAGATTGTCTCGCGCGCCTCTGTTTGAGCCTGGGAGGAAACAGCCATGATCCAGATGCAATCCTTCCTCGATGCGGCAGACAACTCCGGTGCCAAGGAGCTGATGTGCATCAAGGTGCTCGGCGGCTCCAAGCGTCGCTACGCCGGCATCGGCGACATCATCAAGGTCAGCGTCAAGGACGCGATCCCGCGCGGCAAGGTCAAGAAGGGCGAGGTCTACGACGCGGTCGTGGTGCGTACCCGCAAGGGCGTGCGCCGTGCCGATGGTTCGCTGATCCGCTTCGACGGCAATGCCGTGGTGCTGCTCAACAACAAGCACGAGCCGATCGGCACGCGCATCTTCGGACCTGTCACACGTGAGCTGCGTGGCGAGAAGTTCATGAAGATCGTCTCGCTCGCGCCTGAAGTGCTGTAAGGCGTAGACGAGGAAAGTCATGAACCGAATTCGCAAGGGCGACCAGGTGGTCGTCATCACAGGCAAGAACAAGGGCCAGCGGGGCGACGTGATCCGTGTAGCCGGCGACCGGGTGTTCGTTTCGAACGTCAATCTGGTCAAGCGCCACACCAAGCCGAATCCGCAGGCCAACCAGCCTGGCGGCATCATCGAGCGCGAAGCTTCGATCCATATTTCCAACGTGCAGGTGTTCAACCCCAAGACGGGCAAGGGCGAGCGCGTTGGTGTCAAGACGCTTGAGGATGGGCGCCGTATCCGGGTGTTCCGCTCGAGCAATGAGGCGGTCGACGCCTGAGGAATGCTGCAATGAACCGGCTTGAGAAGATCTACAAGGAACAGGTAGTCCCGAAGCTCATGGAGCGCTTCGGCTACAAGAACATCATGCAGGTGCCGCGCCTGTCCAAAATCACGCTGAACATGGGCGTGGGCGAGGCGGTGGGCAACAAGAAGGTGCTTGAGAACGCCGTCGCCGATATGGCCAAGATCGCCGGCCAGAGGCCGATCGTGACCAAGGCCCGTGTTTCCGTGGCCTCGTTCAAGATCCGTGACGGCTGGCCGATCGGCTGCAAGGTCACCCTGCGCCGCGACCGTATGTACGAGTTCTTCGACCGTCTGGTCAACGTCTCGCTGCCACGCGTGCGCGACTTCCGTGGTGTCTCCGGGCGTGCGTTTGACGGCCGTGGCAACTACAATATGGGCGTCAAGGAGCAGATCATCTTCCCCGAGATCGACTTCGACCAGATCGATGCGATCCGCGGCATGGATATCGCGATCAGCACCACCGCCCGTACCGACGAAGAAGCCAAGGCCCTGCTTGAGGCCTACGGTTTCCCGTTCCGCAACTGATTCCCAAGGAGCCGCAATGGCCAAGACCTGCATGCTGAATCGCGAAATCAAGCGCGAGAAGCTGGCTAAGAAGTACGCCGCCAAGCGTGCCGAGCTGAAGAAGATCATCGCCAACCCGAACTCGTCCTATGACGAGAAGATGGAGGCCCAGGCCGGCCTGCAGAAGATGCCGCGTGACGCATCTCCGGTGCGCCAGCGCAACCGCTGCGAGCTGACCGGTCGTCCGCGTGGCGTCTACCGCAAGTTCGGTCTTGGTCGCAACAAGCTGCGCGAAGCCACGATGCGTGGCGATGTGCCGGGCCTGCGCAAGGCCAGCTGGTAAAAAGGCGGGATTCGGGATTCGAAATTCGGGATTGGGCAGGGCGAAAGCCTTCTGCTGTTCCTGCGTTCTTTTCACGAATCCCCGATCCCACAATCCCCAATCGCATATCTTCGGATATCGGTGCTACTCACAACAGGTGACACACAATGAGCATGACTGATCCCATCGCCGACATGCTGGTGCGTATCAAGAACGCAGCAGCGGTTGGCAAGACCACGGTGAAGATGCCTTCTTCCAAGGTCAAGCTGGCGATCGCCAACGTCCTGAAGGACGAGGGCTATATTACCGACGCGCGCGTCATCAATCCCGGCCCCAAGCCGGAGCTGGAAATCGCGCTCAAGTACTACCAGGGCAAGCCCGTGATCGAGCGTCTGCAGCGCGCCTCGCGTTCCAGCCTGCGCGCCTACCGCGGCAAGAACGATCTGCCGAAGGTGCTCGGCGGCCTGGGTATCGCCATCATTTCCACGTCCAAGGGCATCATGACCGACCACCAGGCCCGCGCTGCGGGTGTGGGCGGCGAAGTCATCTGCCTGGTCGCCTGATCCAAGAGGAACCGACGATGTCACGTATTGCCAAGAAGCCGGTCGTCCTCCCCAAAGGCGTCGAGTTCAAGTCCGATGACGGTCGTTTCACCGTCAAGGGCGCCAAGGGCACGCTTAGTGTGGCCCAGCCTGCCGGCGTCGATGTGAAGGTGGAGAACAGCGAGCTGACGATGCAGCCCGCCGGCCCTGAACATGTCGCGCTGAGCGGCACCATCCGCACCCTGATCGCCAACATGGTGACCGGTGTCAGTGAAGGGTTCGAGCGCAAGCTGGAACTGGTCGGCGTGGGTTACCGCGCTGCGATGCAGGGCAAGGATCTGAACCTGTCGCTGGGCTTCTCGCATCCGGTCGTGTTCTCGGCACCCGAGGGCATCACCATCGAGGTCCCGACCCAGACCGAGATCCTGGTCAAGGGTGCCGACAAGCAGCAGGTGGGCGAGGTCGCCGCCAAGATCCGTGCATTCCGTCCGCCGGAGCCCTACAAGGGCAAGGGCGTGCGTTATTCCGGCGAGAAGATCAACATCAAGGAAGCCAAGAAGGCCTAAGCGCTTCTACAGGTTCACCGGAACCTTCCGGTGTTCCTGGAAATCCGCTCCCTTCAGCTTTTCAAGGTCAGTCATGAACAAGAATATCGCTCGTCTGCGCCGCGCCAAGTCCACGCGTTCGCATATCCGCAAGCTCGGCGTCCCGCGTCTGTCGGTGCTGCGCACCGGCCAGCATCTGTACGCCCAGGTTTTCACCGCCGATGGTTCCAAGGTGCTGGCATCGGCCTCCACGCTGCAGACTTCCGTCAAGGAAGGCCTTGGCAGCACCAAGAACAAGGACGCCGCCGCGAAGGTCGGCCGCGTGATCGCCGAGCAGGCCAAGGCGGCCGGTATCGAGTCGGTCGCGTTCGACCGCTCCGGTTACCGCTATCATGGTCGCATCCAGGTGTTGGCCGATGCGGCACGTGAGGCCGGCCTGAAGTTCTGATGCATTTCCGGGCAGGACCTTGTCCTGTCCGGTGTTTCATGGGCGGGGTCCGCCCAGCGCGTTAGTCCACAACTACAAGCGGCAACAGCCGTAATCACTGAACAACGGAAACATTCACAATGAGCACGAACGATCGCGACAACGGCGACGGCATGCTGGAGAAGCTGGTTGCTGTCAACCGCGTCTCCAAGACCGTCAAGGGCGGCCGCCAGTTCACCTTCACCGCATTGACGGTGGTGGGCGACGGCAATGGCAAGGTGGGCTTCGGTTACGGCAAGGCGCGTGAAGTGCCGGTCGCGATCCAGAAGTCGATGGAAGCGGCACGCCGCGGTCTGGTCGACGTCAACCTGAAAAACGGCACCATCTGGTACCCGGTCAAGGCCAACCACGGCGCCGCGCGCGTGTTCATGCAGCCGGCTTCCGAAGGTACCGGCGTGATTGCCGGTGGCGCGATGCGCGCCGTGCTGGAAGCGGCCGGCGTCACGGACATCCTGGCCAAGGCCGTGGGTTCGCGTAACCCGATCAATCTGGTGCGTGCCACGATCAAGGGCCTGTCGGCGGTACAGTCGCCAGCCCAGGTCGCGGCCAAGCGCGGCAAGAGCGTGGAGGAACTGAGCCATGTCTGATAACGCCAAGACCATCAAGGTCCGTCTGGTCAAGGGCTTGGCCGGCACCCAGCAGCGTCACCGCCTGTCGGTGAAGGCGCTGGGCCTGAACAAGCTGAATGATGTGCGCGAGCTGCCGGACAGCCCGTCCGTACGCGGCCTGATCAACCAGGTGTATTACCTGGTCCGCGTTGAGCAGTAATCCAAGGAGTCCGCACCATGCGTCTTAATACACTCAAGCCAGCAGATGGCGCCCGCCGCGAACGCACCCGCGTTGGCCGCGGTATCGGCTCCGGCCTCGGCAAGACCGCTGGCCGTGGCCACAAGGGTTCGTTCGCCCGCAGCGGCAAGGGCAAGATCAAGGCCGGTTTCGAAGGCGGCCAGATGCCGCTGCAGCGGCGCCTGCCGAAGGTCGGGTTCCGTTCGCGCATCAAGCACGAAACCGCCGAAGTGCTGCTCTATAAGCTGGCCCTGGTGGATGTGGAAACGATCGATTTCGCTGCGCTGCGTGCGGCCAAGCTGGTTCCGTCCACCGCCAAGTACGCCAAGATCGTCCTGAAGGGCGGTATCGACAAGAAGGTCGTGCTCAAGGGCATCGCAGTGACCGCAGGCGCGCGGGCCGCCATCGAGGCGGCCGGCGGCAGCATCGAGGAGTAATCCCTTGTCGCAGGCATCGAAAGCAGCCGCCGCCCTGGTGGGTTCTGGCAAGTTCACCGAACTTCGACAGCGCCTGCTGTTCGTGCTCGGCGCATTGATCATCTACCGCCTTGGCACCTATCTTCCGGTGCCGGGCGTGGACTCGGAGGCGATGCTGCGTTTCATGGAGCAGCAGCAGGGCACCATCGTGGACATGTTCAACATGTTCTCCGGTGGTGCGCTGGAGCGTTTCAGCCTGTTCGCGTTGAACGTGATGCCCTACATTTCCGCGTCGATCATCGTGCAGATGGCGTCGCAGATTTTTCCGAGCCTCCAGGCACTGAAGAAGGAAGGCGAATCCGGGCGTCGCAAGATCACCCAGTACACCCGTATCGGCACGATCCTGCTGGCGGTGTTCCAGTCCTACGGCGTGGCCTATGCGCTGCAGTCGCAGGGCGGTGGCACCGGCATGGACATCGTGATGGCGCCGGGCCCGGGCTTCCTGTTCACGGCGGTGATATCGCTGACCGCCGGTACCATGTTCCTGATGTGGCTGGGTGAGCAGGTGACCGAACGCGGTGTCGGCAATGGCATCTCGCTGATCATCTTCGCCGGTATCGTGGCCGGCTTGCCAAGCGCCGTGATCGGCACGCTTGAGCTTACCCGCAATGGCGAGCTGAGCGCATTCGCGGTGTTGGCCGTGTTTGTGATCGTGCTGGCGATCACCGCGTTCGTGGTGTTCGTGGAAATGGGCCAGCGCCGCATCACGGTGAACTATGCGCGCCGCCAGGGCGGCCGCCAGGCCTACATGAACCAGAGCTCGCACCTGCCGCTCAAGCTCAACATGTCCGGCGTGATCCCGGTGATCTTCGCCTCGTCGATCATCATGTTCCCAGCTACCGCATCCAGCTGGTTCGCTCAAGGCAGCGAAACCCGCTGGCTGCAGAACCTGTCCGCAGCGCTGGCCCCGGGCGAGCCGCTGCACCTGGTGCTGTATGCGCTGATGATCGTGGGTTTCACGTTCTTCTATACCGCGCTGGTGTTCAACTCGCAGGAAACCGCCGACAACCTGAAGAAGTCGGGCGCGCTGATCCCGGGCATCCGTCCGGGCAAGGCCACCGCCGACTACATCGACGGCGTGCTGACCCGGCTCACGGCCTGGGGTGCGCTTTATCTGGTGGCGGTGTGTCTGCTGCCCGAGTTCATGCGCATGGCGTGGGCGGTACCGTTCTATTTCGGCGGCACCTCGCTGCTGATCGTGGTCGTCGTGGTGATGGACTTCACCGCGCAGATCCAGGCCCATCTGATGTCGCATCAGTATGAGAGCCTGATGAAGAAGTCCAATCTGAAGAGCGGTTCGCGCGGCGGCTTCGCGCGCGGATAAGGCCGGTCCCATGCCCGCGCGGGAGTAGCGCGGGCGCCGTCCAGATGTATCGGACAGGCAAGGATCGGTTCTGTCGCTGGAGCCCGGGCACACTCCCCGGGCCAGGTCCTGATGCCGTGTTTCGCATCAGGGCTTTATGACAACCCGAAGCCATGTTACCATTTCCGGCTCACTGGGCTGGAAACAGCAACGAAATCATCGGAGAACGCGTAATGGCGCGCATTGCGGGCGTAAACCTTCCTGTCCAGAAGCATGTCTGGATCGGGTTGCAGAGCATCTACGGCATCGGCCGAACCCGTTCCAAGCTTGTCTGCCAAGCAGCTGGCGTGGAATCCAGCATCAAGATTCGTGACCTCACCGAGGGCGACGTCGAGCGCCTGCGTGCCGAAGTCGGCAAGTACATCGTCGAGGGCGACCTGCGCCGCGAAATCGGCATCAACATCAAGCGTCTGATGGACCTGGGCTGCTACCGCGGCCTGCGTCATCGTCGTGGCCTGCCGATGCGTGGCCAGCGCACCAAGACCAATGCCCGCACCCGCAAGGGTCCGCGCAAGGCGATCAGGAAGTAAGGACCAGACATGAACAAGCAGGCCAAACAGCCGAAGAAGAAGATCCGTCGCGTCATTACCGACGGCATCGCGCATGTGCATGCGTCCTTCAACAACACGATCGTCACCATTACCGACCGCCAGGGCAACGCGCTTTCCTGGGCTACCTCTGGTGGCGCCGGTTTCCGCGGTTCGCGCAAGTCCACCCCGTTCGCGGCGCAGGTTGCCGCCGAGCGCGCCGGCAAGGCGGCGTTGGACTACGGTCTGAAGACGCTGGAAGTGCAGATCAAGGGCCCGGGTCCGGGCCGTGAGTCCGCCGTTCGTTCGCTGAACAACGTCGGCTACAAGATCACCAACATCATCGACGTGACGCCGATCCCGCACAACGGGTGCCGTCCGCCGAAGAAGCGCCGCGTCTAAAGGAGGCCGATACCATGGCACGTTATATTGGACCTACCTGCAAACTCGCACGTCGCGAGGGCGCGGATCTTTCCCTCAAGAGCCCGGCGCGTGCGCTGGATTCCAAGTGCAAGCTGGAGCAGAAGCCCGGCCAGCACGGTGCGGTCGCCAAGCGCGGCAAGCTGTCGGACTATGCCTTGCAGCTGCGTGAAAAGCAGAAGGTCAAGCGCATCTACGGCCTGCTGGAGCGCCAGTTCCGCAACTACTACAAGAAGGCCAGCACCAAGAAGGGCAACACCGGCGACAACCTGATGCAGTTGCTGGAAACCCGTCTGGACAACGTCGTCTACCGCATGGGCTTTGCCGTCACCCGTCCTTCCGCACGCCAGCTGGTGTCGCATCGCGGTGTGACCGTTAATGGCCAGATCGTCAACCTGCCGTCCTACCAGGTGCGTCCGGGTGATGCGATCGCCCTGACCGAGCGTGGCCAGCGCCAGCTGCGGGTGCAGGAAGCCCTGACCCTGTCGCAGGAGATGGATCTGTCCCCGCACTGGGTCGAAGTGGACGCGAAGAAGTTCAGCGGCCTGTTCAAGGCGGTGCCAGATCGCGCCGACCTTCCCTCGGACATCAACGAGGCGCTCATCATCGAGCTGTACTCGAAGTAATCGGAGTAAGCGCAATGTCAGTTACCGCTACCCAGGTGCTGCGTCCGCGCGGCCCGAACATCGAAACCCTCGGCCCGAACCGGGCCAGGGTCATCATCGAGCCGCTCGAGCGTGGTTATGGCCATACCCTTGGCAACGCCCTGCGTCGAGTGCTGCTGTCCTCGATCCCCGGCTTTGCCGTGACGGAAGTCGAGATCGACGGCGTGCTGCACGAGTACACCACGGTCGAAGGCCTGCAGGAAGACGTGCTCGAAGTCCTGCTGAACCTCAAGGACGTGGCGATCCGCATGCACAATGTCGATCAGACCGTGCTGACGCTGGAAAAGCAGGGCCCGGGCGTGGTCACCGCAGGTGACATCCAGGTTGACCACAATGTCGAAATCCTGAACCCGGACCACCTGATCTGCCACCTGACCAAGGACACCGCGCTGAGCATGCGGCTTAAGATCGAGCGTGGTTTCGGCTATCAGCCGGCTTCGGCCCGCCGCCGTCCGGATGAGGAAACCCGCGCCATCGGCAAGCTGGTGCTGGATGCCTCGTTCTCGCCGGTGCGCCAGGTGGCCTATGACGTTGAAAGCGCCCGTGTCGAACAGCGTACCGACCTGGACAAGCTGGTGCTGAACATCGAAACCAATGGCACGATCGACGCCGAGGAAGCGGTCCGTACCGCAGCCGACATCCTGACCGATCAGCTCTCGGTGTTCGGTGACTTCACCCAGCGCGAGCGCAGCACCACCAAGCAGCCCAGCACCGCCGGTATTGATCCGGTGCTGCTGCGCCCAATCGACGATCTGGAGCTGACGGTGCGTTCGGCCAACTGCCTGAAGGCCGAGAATATCTACTACATCGGTGACCTGATCCAGCGTACCGAGGTCGAACTGCTGAAGACCCCGAACCTGGGCAAGAAGTCGCTGACCGAGATCAAGGAAGTGCTGGCACAGCGCGGCCTGTCCCTCGGCATGAAACTGGAAAACTGGCCGCCGGCCGGTCTCCAGCAGGGCATGCTCGGCTGATACCGGGCACGCTTGCAGGCGGCTTCCGGCCGCCTGCGGCCATCAGATCCGGACATGGATGACCGGATCGGCACCACAAGACCAACAATGTTGCGCCAGGAAGGCTTCAGCAAAGAGCCGCTTCAACCTTTACAGGATCAATCACCATGCGCCACCAGAAATCCGGTCGCAAGTTCAACCGCACCAGCTCGCACCGCGAAGCGATGTTCCGCAACATGGCGGCCTCGCTGATCAAGCACGAGCTGATCAAGACCACCCTGCCCAAGGCCAAGGAACTGCGCCGCGTGGCCGAGCCGCTGATCACCATCGGCAAGGTCGATGGCGTGGCCAACCGCCGCCTGGCCTTCGCGCGTCTGCGCGACAAGGAAGCGGTCGGCAAGCTCTTCGTGGAGCTGGGTCCGCGCTACCAGGCGCGTCCGGGTGGCTACCTGCGCATCCTCAAGTGCGGCTTCCGCGACGGCGACAACGCGCCGATGGCCTACGTCGAACTGGTGGATCGCCCGCGTGCCAGCGCCGAAACGGCGGCTGACGACGAATAATCCGTCCCGCCCTGCAACGTTACATGCCACAGGCCCCGCGCAGCAGATGCCGGGGCCTGTGTCGTATGGGCTAGCATAAAGCGATCTTCAGGCAGGCCTTCCCCCGACGTGCATCACGAGCGACGTTCACGACCTTTGCAGCTCGTGCTTGCGGCCTTGCTTGGACTGTGCGTCCTGCTGCTCGCGGGCCTGCGCTTTTATGCACTGGATCGTGCCCCGCCGGGTTTCTATCTGGATGAGGCCGCGATCGCGGCGCAGGCGATGTGCGTGGCTGAAACCGGACTGGCCGCCGATGGGGGCTTCAGCCTGTTTGCGCCGGTGCTGGCCGCAGGTTATGTCACGCCCGTCACCCTGTGGCTTTCGGCAGGCTGGATCCACGTATTCGGGGATTCACCCGCGGCGTTCCGCGCGCTTGCCGCAACGATGGGGCTGCTGGGCCTGATCGCCGTGATGTTTGCGGCGAAGGCCTGGCAGGGCAGGGGCGTGCCCTGGGGCGTGCTGCCCTGGGGGATGGCGGCGATCGTGGTGGTTGCTTCGCCGTGGTTGTTCCAGCTTTCCCGGGTGTATTGGGATCCGATTTTTGCGGTGGCGATGTGGTGCGTGGCGCTTGCCTGCTGGTGCCGCTGGTACCGGGAACGTACACCTGCGATGCTGTTCTGGTTGGGCGTGTTCTCCAGCCTGGCGATGCTGGGTTATCCACCTTTCCGCGTCGCTGTTCCGCTCTCGCTGCTGGCGATGTTGGTGCCGTTCCGTTCCTGGGGCTGGCGCGAGTGGGCGGCACTTGTCGGTGGCGGTGCCGTGGGTTTGCTGCCGTTGCTGGATACCATTGGCGATATGGATTTCTGGTTCCGCAGCAACTACCTGGCGGTCTGGAGTTCGTACCATCTGGAACAAACCGGAGCATCGCTGTGGGATGTGCCCGGTATTGCACTGCGTAATTTCGCGCTGCATCTGGACCCACGCTTCTGGTTGCTGCAGGGCGACGCCAACCTGCGTCACAGCACCGGCTATGGCGGACTGATCGGCCCGGCCGAAGCATTGGGGCTGGCGGCGTTGGTGTTTCTGGCACTGCGTGGGCGGTTGAATGCCGAGATCCGGGTGTTGCTGCTGATTCCGATCGGCCTGCTGCCGGCTGCACTGACCTGGCAGTTGCCTCCGCACGCACTGCGGGCGCTGCTGGCCGCACCGGCTTTCCTGCTTGCCGCACTGCTGGGCGTCGAACAGTTGCGGCAGCGCTTTCCGCAGGCGGCCCCGCTGCTGGTGATGTCGCTGGCGCTGGGGTTCTTCGCCTTCTATGCAAACGATTACTTCAACCGTTATCCACACAGGTCGAAGGACTGGTACGACGTGGCGACCATCAACCATTGGCTGGAAACGCGTGAGTGGGACCAGCCCAAGCAGGAGCTGTCGCACAAGTATTTCCGCATGAGCGTGGATGGCGAGGCTTGCCACGCCCAGCCATGACGCAGCTTCCGTCCCCTGAGCATCGCAGCATCCTTGGCGGGTTTGCCCTGGCGCTGGCCTGGCTGGCGATGCTGCTGTATGCGATGCCGGCGCCGCTGATCGGTGATGAGGCCGTGCATGCCCCGCAGATCCAGCTTTTCCTGCACGGAGATTTCCGTGTTTTCGATGAATGGCTGACCAATGTGCCGGGTTATCACTGGCTGGTAACTGCGTTGCTGTGGCCCATCGGGGTCGATGCGATCGGCTGGATCCGGGCCGTGGGTGGATTGTTCGTGCTGGCATGCCTGCTGGTGATGTACCGCATCCGGCAGCGATTGCATCCCGAGGATGCGTTGCGCTCGACTGCGCAGTTGTTCTTTCTGCCGGTGCTGCTGGTCTATGGCTGGCTGGCCTATACCGATGTGCCGGCACTGGCCTTCCTGCTGGGTGCATTGCTGGCCACGATCCTGGGCCGGCACAAACTGTCGGCAGTGCTGTTGCTCGGCTCGATGGCAATGCGGCAAAACCAGGTGCTGTGGGCCGCGTTCCTCGCGCTGTACGCGGCCTGGCCGGTGCTTGCTGCCAGTGGCTGGCAAAGCTGGCGACAGTGGCGAAAGCTGGCAGTGATCGGCTGGCCCTATCTGGCCTGCGTGGCTGTCTTCCTGGGCTACTGGTTCTGGAATGGCTCGATTTCCTATTCCAGTGCGCAGGCCAAGGCGCATCCGGACCTGAGCTGGCATGTCGGCAACCCCTTCTTCCTGATGGTGCTGGCGGCGATGCTGTTTCCATTCCACATGGCCGCCGGATGGGGGCGTGCCATCAGGCGCTTGCGCTCCGGCCAGGGTTGGCTTTGGCTGCTGGTTCCGCTGGTCGTCCTGTTTGTGTATGGCTGGCAGTTCCAGGTTGATCATCCCTACAACCGGCCGATGGGCGTATCGCTGCGCAACCAGTGGCTGCAACTGGTGGCCACCGATGCCTGGGTGCGATGGGGGTTCGGGTTGGCAGCAGCCTGGGCCAGCGTGGGCCTGCTCTTTGCCCGGTACGTGGTGCCACAGGGCTGGTTGTGGTTGCCGTTCTCGCTGTTGTTCGTGGGCGCCTCGTGGATGATCGAGACGCGCTACACCCTTGTGCCTTTCGTATTGTTCCTGGCGCTGCGGCGGCCGGAGGCGGCGTGGGCCGAGCGGGTTACACTGGCGGGGTGGATCGTGCTGTCGGGCTGGCTGGCGTGGAATGTGTTCGACCTCAACTTCATGCTCTAGGCCATGGCTTCCATGAGTACCCGCAATCGCATGTTGTCCGGATGGCTCGCGCTTGGCGTTGTCTGGCTGGCGATGCTTGCGCTGGTGTTGCCGGGTACGCCCATTCTCGACGAGGTGGTGCACTGGTCCCAGGTCAAACGCTTCCTCAACGGCGACTACCGGGTCTACGCCGACGCATTGACGAATGTGCCCGGTTACCACTGGCTTCTGACCGGGTTGCTGTGGCCGTTCGGAAGCGATGCACTGGGTCCGATGCGGGTGGTCACCGCCTTGATGCTTGTGGTTTGCGTGCTGCTGTTCCATCGCATCCGGCTGCGCCTGCATCCGGCCGATGCGCAGCGCGCCAGCGCTCAGTTCTTCTTCCTGCCGGTGATGTTCGTCTATGGCTACATGGCCTATACCGATGTGCCGGCGCTGATGTTCCTGCTGGCAGCATTGCTGGCGACGATCCATGCACGGCATCGCACTTCGGCGTTGCTGTTGCTGGCGTCGATGGCGATGCGGCAGAACCATGTGTTGTGGGTGGTGTTCCTCGCCGTTCTGGCCGCCTGGCCGGCCCTGGTCCGGGTGGCACGACTCTGGGCGGTTGATCGCGGTTCGATCCGGGCCTGGGGCCAGTGGGCCGCTTCGATATCCGTGATTGTCTGGCCCTATGTGTTGGCCACGCTGTGCTTCCTCGCGTACTGGGCGTGGAATGGCTCGATCTCGTACTCGACCGCACAAAGCCGGGCCGTCCATCCGGATCTGCGGCTGGATGCGGGCAATCCGGTGTATCTGGCAGCCCTCGCTGCGCTGCTCTTCCCGTTGCAGATGGCGGCGGGTGGAGACGTCTGGTCACGAGCGCGCGACAGCCTGGATGCTGGTGGTTCCGGCTGTTGCCGCTGGCCGCGTTCGGATTGTATGTGCTGCTGTTCAAGGTCAGCCATCCCTACAACCTCAACCCCGACAACATTTTGCGCAACCAGTGGCTGCAACTGGTTGCCACTGGTGGCGCGGCCTGGTGGGTGTTCGGCGGGTTGGCGACGGCGGGCCTGTGCGGCCTGCTGTTCCAGCGCCATGTCGTGCCACAGGGCTGGTTGTGGTTGCCGTTTTCGCTGTTGTTTGTGGGCGCCTCGTGGATGATCGAGACGCGCTACACCCTTGTGCCTTTCGTATTGTTCCTGGCGCTGCGGCGGCCGGAGGCGGCGTGGGCCGAGCGGGTTACACTGGTGGGGTGGATCGTGCTGTCGGGCTGGCTGGCGTGGAACGTGTTCGACCTGCGTTTCATGCTGTGAGCGGAAGCCCACGACGCTGCGGCACTTTTGCCCGCCGCCAGGGTCCAAACAGCGGTCGTTTCCTTCTTCAATTCCGAGTGTGCCGATGAATCCGTTGTCCTGGTCGTTCCGTGTGCAGTTTCTTGCTGGTGTGCTGGTCTGTGCCGGCTTGCTGGGCTATGCGCTGTATGCGCAGTACCGCATGTTCCTGGATCCATGCCCGCTGTGCATCTTCCAGCGTGTGGTGTTCATGGTGATGGGCGTGGTGTTCCTGCTTGGCGCGCTGCATGGGCCGAGAAGGTGGGGCCGAAAGGTGTATGGGGTGCTGGTGTTCCTGGTGGCGATGGTCGGGGTCGGGATCGCCGGGCGCCATGTCTGGCTGCAGAGTCTGCCGTCGGGCGATGTGCCGGCCTGCGGGCCGGGACTGGAATACATGATGGAGGCGTTTCCGCTGAGCAAGACCTTGTCGATGGTGTTCACCGGCTCGGGTGAATGCGCCAATGTGGACTGGAGCTTTGTTGGCCTGTCGATGCCGGCGTGGACGCTGATCTGCTATGTGTTGCTGGGCGCGGGCGCACTCTGGGCCGGGTTTCGTCGGCGCTGATCCGGGCGGGCAGGGGAACACGGGAAGACGCGCAGCCGCCAGCGTGCTGTGGCATTATCGTGCACCGCATCATTTTCGGCCGTCCGCATGAGTGCTCCAGAATTCCGCCCTGAACCCGTTCGCCAGCCCGACGACTGGTCTCCGACGTCCTGGCAATCACGTACGGCACTGCAGCAGCCCGGTTATCGCGACCAGGCGGCGCTTGAAGCCGCCAAGGCGGAACTGGCGACGTTGCCGCCGCTGGTCACTTCGTGGGAAATCTTTGAACTCAAGCGGCAGCTGACCGAGGCGCAGGAAGGCAAGCGCTTCCTGCTGCAGGGCGGAGACTGTGCCGAAAGTTTTGCCGATTGCGAATCCGGGCTGATTTCCAACCGGCTCAAGGTGCTGCTGCAGATGAGCGTGGTGCTGGTGCATGGCCTGCGCCTGCCGGTGGTACGCGTGGGCCGTTTCGCCGGGCAGTACGCCAAGCCGCGTTCGGCCGATACCGAAACCCGCGATGGTGTCACGTTGCCGTGCTATCGCGGTGATCTGGTCAATGCGTCACCTTTCACGGCCGAAGCACGCGAGCCCGATCCGCGCCGCATGATCAAGGGTCACGCGCGTTCGGCGCTGACGATGAACTTCGTCCGTGCGCTGATCGAAGGCGGCTTCGCCGATCTGCATCACCCCGAATACTGGGATCTGGACTGGATGCGGCATTCGCCGCGCGCAGCTGATTACCAGTACATGATCAGCGCGATTGGTGACGGCGTGCGTTTCATGGAAACGCTTTCGGGCACATCGATCCACAACCTCAACCGGGTCGATTTCTTCACCTCGCACGAGGCCCTGCTGCTGCCGTACGAGGAATGCCTGACCCGGCAGGTGCCGCGTCAGTGGGGCTGGTTCAACCTGTCCACACATTTCCCATGGATCGGTTTGCGCACCGCAGCAATCGATGGGGCGCATGTCGAGTACATGCGCGGCCTGCGCAACCCGATCGCGGTCAAGGTGGGGCCATCGGTCACGCCCGATCAGCTGATCGAGCTGATCGACCGCCTCAACCCGGACAACGAAGCCGGCCGCCTGACGCTGATCTACCGCATGGGCCGCGCCAATATCGAAAAGGGTCTGCCGCCGCTGCTGGAAGTGGTCAAGCGTGAAGGCCGGCGTGTGCTGTGGGTGGCCGATCCGATGCACGGCAATACCGAGTCCGTCGCCAACGGAGTCAAGACGCGCCGCTTCGAGAACATCCTGGGCGAGTTGGAACTGGCCTTCGACCTGCACGCCGCAGCCGGCACCCGCCTGGGCGGCGTGCATCTGGAACTGACCGGCGAGAACGTCACCGAATGCCTTGGCGGTGCCCGTGATCTGACCGAAACCGATCTGGCCCGCGCCTACCGCTCCACCGTCGATCCGCGCCTGAACTACGAGCAGTCGCTGGAGCTGGCGATGCTGATCGTGCGCAAACGCGGAGTGCTGCCGGCGGCGTTGTAATCACGCGGCCGGTTGGCTGCGCTATTGCTTGCCCGCCGCGCGCAGTACATCGGGCAGCGGTACCGGCTGACCGCTGGCACGATCAATCCAGACCAGCACGACTTCGCCATCGGCATGCAGCACGCTGCCGTCGGCCGCTTCGATCCGGTTGGCGATGGTCAGGCTGGTGCTGCCGACGCGCGCGATGGATTGGGTGACGATGACGTCGCCCGGCCAGCTGATCGGCATGCGGTAGTTCAATTGCACCGCAGCCATCACTGGTGCTGCGGCCACTTCGCCCCAATCGTCGGCCAGGGTGTGCAGCCACTGCACCCGGGCTTCTTCCAGATAGCGCAGGTAGTTGGCGTTGTTGACGTGGTTGAAGGCGTCCAGATCGCCCCAGCGCACCGGGATGCGGTACTGGAAGGCGGACGGCGGTGAAGTGGTGTGGCTCATGCGGTTTTCCGTTTTTGTTCGGCGGGTTGCAGCAGCGGCATGAGGAAGCGGCCGGTGTGCGAATCGGGTGTGGCGGCGACGGTTTCCGGGGTGCCGGCGACCAGGATGGTGCCGCCACGGTGGCCGCCTTCGGGGCCAAGATCAACGATCCAGTCGGCGGTCTTGATGACGTCCAGATTGTGTTCGATGACGATCACCGTGTTGCCGTCATCGCGCAGGCGGTGCAGCACCGCGAGCAGTTGTTCGATGTCGTGGAAATGCAGGCCCGTGGTGGGCTCGTCCAGGATGTAGAGTGTGCGCCCGGTGTCGCGCCGCGACAGTTCCTTGGACAGTTTCACGCGCTGCGCTTCGCCGCCGGAAAGTGTCGTCGCCGGCTGCCCGAGCTTGATGTAGGACAGACCCACCTGCATCAGGGTTTCCAGTTTGCGCGCGATCGACGGCACCGGCTGGAACAGGGTGAAGGCATCCTCCACCGTCATATCCAGCACATCGTGGATGGTGTGGCCCTTGTAGGTGATGTCCAGCGTCTCGCGGTTGTAGCGCTTGCCGCCGCAGACATCGCAGGGCACGTAGACATCAGGCAGGAAGTGCATCTCGACCTTGATCAGGCCATCGCCCTGACAGGCTTCGCAGCGCCCGCCCTTGACGTTGAAGCTGAAGCGCCCCGGCGTGTAGCCGCGCGCGCGCGCCTCGGGCATTTGCGCGAACAGCTCGCGCAGCGGCGTGAACAGGCCGGTATAGGTGGCAGGGTTGCTGCGCGGAGTGCGGCCGATCGGCGCCTGGTTGATGTCGACCACCTTGTCGAACAGTTCCATGCCCTCGACCGCGCGATAGGGTGAAGGCTGGGTCGAGGCGCCATTGAGCTGGGCTGCGGCGATCGGGTGCAGCGTGCTGTTGATCAGGGTCGACTTGCCCGAGCCGGAAACACCGGTGACGCAGGTGAACAGGCCGGCGGGAATCGCCAGATCCACGTCCTTCAGATTGTTGCCGTGCGCACCGCGCAGGTGCAGCCACTGGTCCGGCTGCGGCGTCTTGCGTTCGGGTGGCAGCGCGATGCCACGCTTGCCGGAAAAGAACTGGCCGGTGATCGAGCGTTCGCTGGCGATGATGTCGGCCAGCCGGCCCTGCGCCACGACCTCGCCACCGTGCACGCCGGCACCCGGGCCGATGTCCACGATGTGGTCGGCCAGCCGGATCGCGTCTTCGTCGTGCTCCACCACGATCACGGTATTGCCCAGATCGCGCAGCCGCGTCAGCGTGCCGAGCAGGCGTTCGTTGTCGCGCTGGTGCAGGCCGATGGATGGCTCGTCCAGCACATACATCACGCCGACCAGGCCGGCGCCGATCTGGCTGGCAAGCCGGATGCGCTGGGCTTCGCCGCCGGAGAGCGAGTCGGCCTGGCGGTCCAGGGTCAGATAATCCAGCCCGACATCGACCAGGAAGCGCAGCCGCTCGCGGATTTCCTTGACGATGCGCTGCGCGATCTCGCCGCGCCAACCGTCCAGTTCAAGCGTGCCGAACCAGCGGTCGGCCGCGTCGATTGGCAATGCGGTCAGCGCCGGTAGCGTGCTGTCGCCGACCCAGACGTGGCGCGCGGCCCGGTTCAGGCGCTGGCCTCCGCACTCCGGGCAGGGACGGTTGCTGATGAAGCGCGAAAGCTCCTCGCGCACCTGCGAGGATTCGGTTTCGCGATAGCGCCGCTCCAGATTCGGAAGGATACCTTCGAAGCGGTGCTTGCGCTGGCTGCGGCCGCCGGCCTCGGTGATGTGGGTGAACGCGATGGCGTCCTTGCCGCTGCCGTGCAGCACCGCCTGGCGCGCGGTTTTGGGCAGTTCCTGCCACGGCGTATCGATATCGAAGTCATAGTGCCGGGCGAGCGCGGCGATCAGCTGGAAGTAGTAGTGGCTGCGCCGATCCCAGCCGCGGATCGCGCCGGCCGCCAGACTCAGTTCCGGGTGCGTGACGACCCGGTCCGGGTCGAAATACTGGCTCACGCCCAAGCCATCGCAGCTCGGGCAGGCACCCATCGGTGCATTGAACGAGAACAGCCGCGGTTCCAGTTCCGGCAGCGCGTAATCGCAGACCGGGCAGGAATAGCGCGAGGAGAACAGATGCTCCGGCGCCTGCGGATCGTCCATGTCGACCACGCGCGCCAGGCCATCGCCCAGGCGCAATGCCGTCTCGAAGGATTCGGCCAGGCGCTGCTTGATGTCCTCGCGCGGGCGGAAGCGGTCGATCACCGCTTCGATCGTGTGCTTGACGCGCAGTGCCAGCTTGGGCGGATCGTCCAGCTCGATCACCTCACCATCGACGCGCGCGCGCACCAGCCCCTGCGCGCGCAGCTGCTCGAACACCTGCACGTGTTCGCCCTTGCGCTCACGGATCACTGGGGCCAATAGCATCCAGCGTCGCTCAGGATCCAGTGCCAGGGTCGCATCGACCATCTGGCTGACGGTCTGTGCTTCGAGCGCAAAATCATGTTCCGGACAGCGCGGCGTGCCGACCCGTGCGTACAGCAGCCGCAGGTAGTCGTAGACCTCGGTGATCGTGCCGACCGTGGAGCGCGGGTTGTGTGAGGTGGATTTCTGCTCGATCGAGATCGCCGGCGACAGCCCCTCGATATGGTCTAGATCCGGCTTCTCCATCACCGACAGGAACTGGCGCGCGTACGAGGACAGCGATTCGACATAGCGCCGCTGGCCTTCGGCGTAGATCGTGTCGAACGCCAGCGAGGACTTGCCCGAGCCGGACAGGCCGGTGATCACGATCAGCCGGTCGCGCGGCAACTCCAGATCGATGTTCTTGAGGTTGTGCGTGCGCGCACCGCGCAGGCGGATGGTGTCCATGCAGGAGCCTGTTGAAGCCGACCGGCGATTTTAGCAGTGCGCCGGCGCGCATCCGTTCAGGGGCGGGCAGGGAAACGGGCTTGCCGACACCATCTGCTGCTGCCGGGATGTTTGACGCGGCGCATCGTTTGCGCGAAAATTGGCGGTCTTCCCGTGCCAGTGGCCGATCTTCCGGCTGTCTGGTGCCGGGATGACGCCATCCGGTGCTGTGGCCCTGCGGCCGGCCGGATAGGCATATCCCAGAATAACTACAGAGGTATCGATATGTCGTATGCAGTCATCGTGACTGGTGGCAAGCAGTATCGCGTGATGGAAGGTGAGACGCTGCGGGTCGAAAAGCTGGACGCCGAAGTCGGCTCCACCGTGGATTTCGACCAGGTGCTGCTCGTGGGCACCGGCGAGGATGTGCGCGTTGGCGATCTGTCCGGCGTGAAGGTCAGTGCCACGGTCAAGGCGCACGGCCGCGCGGACAAGATCCGCATCATCAAGTTCCGCCGCCGCAAGCACCATCGCAAGCAGATGGGCCACCGTCAGCACTACACCGAAATCCAGATCACCGGCATCGCCGGCTGATCACGTAGCAGGAGACATCAGTCATGGCACATAAAAAGGCAGGCGGCAGTACCCGCAACGGTCGCGATTCCAATCCCAAGTACCTGGGCGTGAAGATCTACGGTGGCCAGGCCATCGAGGCCGGCAACATCATCGTGCGTCAGCGCGGCACCCAGTTCCATCCGGGTCCGGGCGTGGGCCTGGGCCGCGATCACACGCTGTTCGCG
>Ga0172382_10004724_pt1 | contig 20729 bp, 18 predicted proteins | sample Leawel138RmetaG_FD_122245 | JGI IMG/M metagenome (GOLD analysis project Ga0172382, IMG submission 122245) | Leachate microbial communities from a municipal landfill in Southern Ontario, Canada - Leachate well 138R metaG | ecosystem: Engineered > Solid waste > Landfill > Unclassified | place... | reverse complement strand
TGGCATAGCCGGCTTCCAAGATTGTATAAGGTAGAGCCTCAGTTCTAGAGGGTAAAATAAAGATATCAAAAGCTTTTAAATATTTGCGAGCGTCAGGTATAAAGCCAAGCAAAAAAATTCGGTCAGATAAACTGTTTTCCCTGATCAATTTTTCTAATTTTTGTTTATCATCACCTTCACCGATTATGAAAAAAATTATATTAGGTATTTGAACCATGGCTTTAACGCCTAAGTCCAGGCCTTTATTGGGGTGTAGCTCAGCTAAAGTTCCGAGCCAGATTACGGATTGATTGGTTGGCAGGTTTGTTTTTTTAATTAAAAAATTCCGTGCTAATTTTTGGGGTAAGATGTCAAATTGATCAACGCCGTTGTAGATAACCTTTATTTTGGTTTTTATAAATGGCCAATTGATTATATCTTTTTTGGTTTTTTGGGAAACGGCAATTGTTTGATGAGAGGTTATTACTGTTATCCATTGTAAAAACTTAAATATCAAACGATAAAGATAAGACCGATTCTCATTAAACACCCAACCATGAGCGGTAAAGATAATTTTTTTTATACCAACTAAACGACCAGCGAGTGAGCCTAAAAGCCCAATCTTAGAGCTATTTAGATGAATCACATCAGGTCGATGCTGGTTTAAAAAATTGATAAGCCTGAAGAAAACTTTTAAATCTTTTAGAAGCGACAAATCTCTATCTAACTCCGGCCACTCAATGGTTTTTATTCCATGTTCTTGGAGTTTAGTTTTTAAAGTTTGGCCAGCTCCACAGATAACAAAAATATCAAATTGTTTGGCTGATAATGATCGAGATAAATCAAAAACATAACGCTGAGCACCGCCCATATTGCCTTTAGTGATGAAAATAAAGATCTTTTTTATGGTTTGATCCATAGCTCGAAATATAGCACAAATCTAACTTTTGTTGTATGATGCCGATTATGAGAATTAGAAGTTTACGTGAACCACTTGGTTTATTTGCCGGCGATGTTGTAGTTTTTTACTTAGCCTTGTGGTTAACACTTTTTTTGCGTTATCAATCATGGCCAAATTGGCCTTTGTGGAAGCTACATTTTTGGCCGTTTACTTTTCTATTTTTAATTTGGTTGTTGGTGTTTTTTATTTATGATTTGTATAAAAATCAAACTTCGCTATCTCATCAAAAATTAATCCCGGTTCTTTCTTATGCTCATTTGGTTAATGTGGTGATAGCCATAACTTTCTTTTATTTTATCCCTTACTTTAATATTGCCCCGAAAATAAATTTATTTATTTTCTTGTTTATTTCATTTTTTCTAATTGTTCTCTGGCGCAAAAAATTTTCCCCCTTTGTCTTTAGGGGACAAAAAGAATTTATTACTTTAGTTGGTGGTGGCGAAGAAACTGAAACTCTAATCAGCGAACTTAAAAATAATCCTAAATATAATATTGAAATTATTTCCCCAGAGGCAATTAGTAATTTTAAAAACATATCACCAATTATTGCTATTGATAATTATAATCCGCAGGTGATTTCTCAATTAAATAATTTTTATCAATTACTGTTGGCTGGTGCTCGCTTTGTGACCTTAGACGATTTATGGGAAGATATTTTTGGTCAGATTCCAGTTAGCCTAATTAGCGAACGATGGTTTCTAGAAAACATATCTAATCAGCCCAAATTCCTCTATGATTTTTTAAAAAGATTGATTGATCTTTTGCTCGGTTTAATACTGGCTTTATTTTCACTTCCATTTTTTCCGATCGTTGCTCTGTTTATAAAGTTGGATGATGGTGGTAAGGTTTTTAATCGACAACAGCGGGTTGGTAGAAATGGAAAACTTTTTACTATTTGGAAATTCCGATCGATGAAAAAGGGTATAGTTACAAGAGTAGGTAAGATATTACGGTCTACTAGGCTTGATGAATTACCTCAATTATGGAGTGTTGTTAAGGGGGATCTGTCGCTTGTTGGTCCACGGCCAGAATTACCTGAATATGCTGAAATGTATCGTCGAGCAGTGCCATATTATGATGCTCGTCACTTAATCAGTCCAGGGCTTTCTGGTTGGGGTCAGATTTATCAAGAAAATCACCCCCATTTTAAGCCATCAACCGAGGCAACCAGAGATAAGTTATCTTATGATCTTTATTATTTAAAAAATAGAAGTTTGTGGTTGGATATAAAGATTTGTTTGAAAACAATCGGTATTTTATTGTCAGTTAAAGGAAAATAATTTATGAATCAAAAAATAGCAGTTATCACCGGAGGGGCTGGTTTTATCGGTTCACATTTAACCGATTTTTTGATTGATCAAAATTGGCAAGTTAGAGTGGTGGACAACTTGTCAACTGGCCGACAAGAAAACATAAATTCTAAAGCTGACTTTTTTAAATTAAGTATTATGGATAATATCGATTCAATTTTTAGAGATGCTGATTATGTTTTTCATTTGGCAGCATTACCTCAGGTTCAGTTCTCAATTGATGAACCTCAAAAATCAAACTCGATTAATGCCGAGGGGACATTAAATGTGCTTGAAATAGCTAGACGGAATAAAATTAAAAAAGTTATTTTTTCTTCTTCCTGTGCCGTCTATGGTGATCAGGAAATTTTACCGATTACCGAAACGGCAGACATTAAACCTAAGAGTCCTTATGGCTTACAAAAATATGTTGGTGAATTGTATTGCCAGCTATATTCCTCGGTTTATAATTTACCAACTATTTGCTTGAGATATTTTAATGTTTATGGTCCTCGCCAGAGTGATGTTGGCGCTTATTCGTCGGTCATTGCCAACTTTTTAAAGCAAAAAAAAACTAACCAACCACTAACTGTTGTTGGCAAGGGTCAACAAACACGAGATTTTGTCCACGTTAAAGATGTTGTTCAAGCTAATTTTAAGGCTGTTTTTTGTGATGTTGATACTGGCGACAGCATTAACATTGGTTCAGGTCAGGGCTATTCGGTTAATCAAATTGCAGGATTTATTGGTGGCCCAATCCATAACTTACCAGCTCGAATTGAGCCACAAAATGTTTGGGCCGATAACAGGAAAGCAATTAAGGTCTTAAATTGGCAACCGACAATTGATTTGAAAAGGGGAATAAAAGAATTAATCCATAGATCATGAACGACAAACAGATAGAAAAATTAATTAAGACTGAGACACTCAGACAAAAACAAACAATTAATCTGATTGCTTCGGAAAATTTCACTTCAAATGATGTTCGCCAAGCTCTGGGCTCGGTCTTTGTTAATAAATACGCTGAAGGTTATCCTAAGGCCAGATATTATGGAGGTAATCAAGTCGTCGATAAATTGGAAGAGTTATGTATCAAAAGAGCGCTTAAGCTGTTTAAATTATCTGCTTATCGGTGGGCGGTTAATGTTCAGCCTTACTCTGGCTCACCGGCTAATATGGCAGTTTATCTGGCCTTAGCATCAACCCATGATAAAATTATGGGCTTGGATTTAAGAGCTGGTGGACATTTAACCCATGGCCATAAAGTTTCAGCTAGCGGTAAATTATGGTCAGCGGTATCTTTTGATGTTGATCCTAAAACTCAGCAACTTAATTATGATAAATTAGAAAAAATAGCTCTCAAAGCTAAGCCTAAAATAATCATTGCCGGTTTTACCGCCTATCCGAGAAAAATTAATTGGCGTCGATTTAAAAGCATCGCTAAGATGGTTGATGCCTATCTGATGGTTGATGCTTCTCATGTAGCTGGTTTGATAGCCGGTCAAGTTTATCCTTCACCTTTTCCCTATGCTGATGTAGTAACAATGACGACTCACAAGACTTTGCGTGGTCCCCGTGGAGCGATGATTTTTTCTCGCCGTGATAAACGAGGGATATTTAAAAAAATTGACCGAGCTGTTTTCCCTGGTCTTCAGGGTGGGCCACATGAAAATCAAATTGCCGCTATGGCTGTTTGTCTAGACGAGGCTATTAAGCCAGAATTTAAAAAATATACCAGCCAGGTAATAAAAAATGCCCAAACTCTGGTGCGAGAGTTAAAAAAACGAAATTGGGAAATTATTACCGGCGGAACTGATAGCCATCTTTTGTTGGTTGATGTTTTTAATTCTACTAATGGCCGTTTAACTGGTAGCCAAGCAGAAAAAATCCTGGAAACCGCTGGTATTATCGTTAACAAAAATAGTTTGCCATTTGATAGCCGACCCCCGACTGACCCATCTGGTATTAGATTGGGTACAGCCGCTGAAACAACCCGAGGTAAAACCGAAAAAGACTTTAAAAATATAGCGATTATTATTGATAAATTATTAAGATATGAAAATTGATGGACGCCAACTGGCCGATGGAATTAAAAATAAATTAATAAAAGCTTCTGCTAATTGTCGATTGAAATTAGCTATTGTTTTGGTTGGCGACGATCGAGCGTCGCGTCAATTTGTTGCTCGTAAAGAAAAAATTGCTAAAGATCTGGGTGTAGAATCAGTTGTCTGGGAATTTCCGGCTGACATCAAAGAAGATGACTTAGTCGAACAAATAATGGTTTTAAACAATGATCAAACGGTATCTGGGATTATCGTTCAATTACCACTACCTGAAAATATTTCTACTGAAAATATTTTATCTTTGATTGAACCGACTAAAGATGTTGATGCTTTGTCACCGTCAACTAAAGTTTCATCACCAGTTGTTTTAGCTGTAGAGGAAATATTTCAATCGGTTAATTATGATTTAACCAATAAAAAGATTGCAGTTATTGGTCAAGGTCGTTTAGTTGGTCGGCCGATTTCTGTTTGGTTAGCTGGCCAGGGTCAAGAGGTAGTAGTTATTGATGAAAATATAAAAAATCCTGAATCAATTACTAAATCAATGGATGTTATTATAAGTGGAGTTGGCCGACCTGGAATCATAAAATCGGATATGATCAAAGATGGTACTTTTTTGATTGATATTGGCACTTCAGAGCAAAAAGGAAGTATTGTTGGCGATATTGATCCGACTTGCTTCGCTAAAGCTTCTTTTTATACGCCAGTTCCTGGTGGTGTTGGGCCTTTGGTGGTAATGATGGTTTTTAAAAATTTGCTTGAACTGGGCTGTTTTTCATGACCTTGATTATTTTTTCCCACCAGCTATAATCACCAAGTAAACTTTTTTATGTCTAAATATCGAATTTTAGCTTTAATCTTGATATCCTTTGGCCTGTTGGCCGGATATTTTTGTTGGTCTTCAGAGGTAGATGAGGATTCCCGATTTTATCGGCCATTTAAACTGGGACTTGATCTTAAGGGTGGAAGCCATTTAATTTATGAGGCTGATACGTCGGTGGTTGATTCCGAAGAGATATCTGATGCTATGATTTCATTAAGGGAGGTTTTAGAGAGACGAATAAATGTATTTGGCGTAGCTGAGCCCCTAGTTCAAACTGAAAGAGTTGGGGTTGGAGCTGAGGCGTCACACCGACTGGTTATTGAGTTACCTGGAGTTACCGATATTGACGAAGCTCTTAAAATGATAAACCAAACTCCGCTCCTTGAGTTTAAAATTGAAGATCCAGATAAGCGTGATGAATTTTTAGATTTCTTTGAAGAATTGAATGTTAAAATGGAGGCGGGAGAGTGGCAAGAAGCTGAAGCTTTAGCTGACAGTAGAGGTTTTACTGAGGAGGAAATGTATTTAGCGACTGATTTAACCGGTCGTTACTTAAAGCGAGCTGATTTATCATTTGCCAATCAAGCTTTATCTGGACCGTCGGTGACGCTTGAATTCGACAGCGAGGGAGCAGAAATTTTTGCTAACTTAACGCAAGATCACATTGACGAAACAATTGGCATTTTTCTTGACGGCGAACTAATCTCGGCTCCGGTAGTCAGGGATGAGATTAGAGATGGTAAAGCCGAAATCACCGGTCAGTTTACTGTCGAAGAAGCTAGAGAGCTGGTTCGTAACCTCAATTTAGGTGCTTTGCCGGTACCGATAGAATTGATTTCAATTCAGACTATTGGTGCAACTTTAGGCGAGACCGTTTTGGAACAAGGAATTAAAGCGGCTTTGATTGGCTTTATTTTAGTCATTATCTTTATGATTTTTTATTATCGTCTGCCGGGCTTAGTAGCATCAATTTCACTTTTAATTTATGTTGCTTTAGTCTTATCATTTTTTAAATTAATTCCGGTCACTTTAACAGCTGCTGGTATTGCTGGCTTTATCTTATCTATTGGCATAGCTATTGATGGTAACGTTTTGATTTTCTCGCGAATTAAAGAAGAAATGAAAGCCGGTAAAAAAATTAGTGAAGCGGTAGCCGATGGTTTCTCTCGGGCTTGGCCGTCAATTAGGGATTCTAATCTATCTAGTATTATCTCAGCCATTATTCTTTTTTGGTTTGGTACCAGTTTGATTAAAGGTTTTGCTTTAACTTTTGGTCTGGGAATTATTATCAGTATGTTTTCAGCAGTGGTTGTATCACGGACGATTCTCTTGGCTATCAGCCCGAAACACAAGAAGCCAGTTTCAGTCTTTTTATTCGGTAGTGGTTTCAGTAGATAGATATTATGTTTGTTATTAAATATAGAAAATTTTTCTTTGCTTTATCAGGCCTCATGGTAGGAGCATCTATCTTGGCTATTTTCGTTTGGGGTCTTAACTTGGGTATTGATTTCAAAGGTGGGTCAATATTGGAAATAGAATATATAAATAAAAGGCCGGAGGTAGAGATCATAAGTCAGGATTTAGAAACTTTGTCTTTAGGTACTTTTAATCTTCAACCAACTGGTGAACTTGGTTATTTGATAAGAACCAGAGATTTGTCCGAAGTAGAAAAAGAAAATTTAGACAATTTGTTAACACTTGAAGGCCAATTTGAATTTGTTGAAAAACGCTACACTTCGATTGGTCCAGCAATTGGTCAAGAATTGGCTCGTCGCGGAGTGATTGCTATTTTATTAGTGGTTGCTTTAATAATTTTGTTTATTGCCTTTGTCTTTCGGCATGTTTCTCGGCCAGTTAGCTCTTGGCGCTATGGTTTGGTGGCGATAATTGCTTTAGTTCATGACATTATCATTCCGATTGGCTTATTCTCATTTTTGGGCTATTGGCGAGGAGCTGAGATTGATGCCCTTTTCTTAACCGCCTTGTTGGCTATTTTAGGTTTATCGGTTAATGATACGATTGTAATTTTTGATCGGATTAGAGAAAATCTTAGAAATCGGATTAGTCCTCATTTTACTGAGACGGTTGGTATTAGTTTGGAAGAAACTATTTCTCGCACGATCAATACTTCTTTAACTACCTTATTTGTTTTGTTAAGCCTTCTTTTCTTCGGTGGTGAGACAACTAAAGATTTTGCCTTGGTTTTATCTTTAGGTATGGTTATTGGTACTTATTCTTCAATCTTTCTAGCAGCCCCGCTATTAGTTTTATTTGAGGGTCGAGCCTCAAGGCGATCTTAAAACGGGAGCCTTCTTAGGTTGACAAGACTGCTTTCATCTATATAATAGACCAGTGGCTTTTTAATAGTCACTGTGGGACTTTGACAAAAAAATACGAAGATCCAAATACGCAAATAAAGTTTTCTGTTTTTTCTCTTGTTCCGTTCATTCTTTTTTAAGAGTTTGATCTTGGCTCAGGATGAACGCTGGCGACGTGGATAAGGCATGCAAGTCGAGTGGGTTTAGACCCACGGCAAACGAGGTAGTAAGACATAGGAATCTACCCTTAAGTCAAGGATAATCCGTCGAAAGACGGGGTAATACTTGATAGTCCCCTCGGGGTAAAGTTTTAACGCTTAAGGAGGAGCCTATGGGATATCAGCTAGTTGGTAGGGTAATGGCCTACCAAGGCTATGACGTCTAGGGGAGGTGAGAGCCTGGCCCCCACCGATGGTACTGAGACACGGACCATACACCTACGGGTGGCCGCAGTCGAGAATCTTCCGCAATGGGCGAAAGCCTGACGGAGCGACGTCGCGTGGTTGATGAAGTTCTTCGGAACGTAAAGACCTTTTATAGGGGAAGAAATCCGCTTTAGCGGATGTGACGGTACCCTATGAATAAGGGGTTGCTAAACTCGTGCCAGCAGCAGCGGTAATACGAGTGCCCCAAGCGTTATCCGGAATTATTGGGCGTAAAGGGTGTGTAGGCGGTCCTGTTAGTCTCCCGTTAAAGCTCTCGGCTTAACCGAGAAATCGCGGGGGAAACGGTAGGACTTTGAGGATGCGAGAGGTCTGTGGAACTCATGGTGTAGGGGTGAAATCCGTTGATATCATGGGGAACGCCAAAAGCGAAGGCAGCAGGCTGGCGCATATCTGACGCTGAGACACGAAAGCGTGGGTAGCGAACGGGATTAGATACCCCGGTAGTCCACGCCCTAAACGATGTTCTCTAGCTTTTCGGAGTATCGACCCTCTGGGAGGCGAAGCTAACGCGTTAAGAGAACCGCCTGGGAAGTACGGCCGCAAGGCTAAAACTCAAAAGAATAGACGGGGACTTGCACAAGCGGTGGATCATGCGGTTTAATTCGAGGCTAAACGAAGAACCTTACCAGGGCTTGAAACCTCAACGAATATCAAGGGAAACTTTGATAGTCTTCACAAGAGACGGTGGGGCAGGTGATGCATGGCTGTCGTCAGTTCGTGGCGTGAGTTGTTCCCTTAAGTGGGGAAACGAACGCAACCCCTGTCGTCTGTTTTAAATGTCAGGCGAGACTATCCCGTTTTACGGGAAGGAAGCGGGGATGACGCCAAGTCAGCATGTCCCTTTGACGTCCTGGGCTACACGCATGATACAATGGTTGCTACAACAGGTTGCGCCGGGGAAACCCTAAGCTAATCCTAAAAAGGCAGCCCCAGTTCGGATTGAGGTCTGCAACTCGACCTCATGAAGTTGGAATCGCTAGTAATCGCGGGTCAGCTATACCGCGGTGAATACGTTCTCAAGTCTTGTACTCACTGCCCGTCAAGCCAGGGAAGCCGGGAGTGCCCAAAGTCTCCACTTAAGTGGGGCCTAAGGTAAGCTCGGTAACAAGGGTTAAGTCGTAACAAGGCACGGCTAGCGGAAGCTGGTCGTGGAACTATTCCAAATTGGACAGGTTCGGCGGTACGCCGTCCGAACTTACTGGTCGGTTTTTGTCTTTTAAAGGCAAAAGGGTGATGATTCTAATACCCTAAAATTGAATCGCTCCACCTCGTGAGCTATACGAGGTTGAACGGAACAAAAGAAAGGATAGAAAAGCGTATTTAAAACCCCGCTTGAAGCGGGGTTTTTGTATTCATAAAATATTAAATTTTTTTAAGAAGTACTTTTCGGTATCTTTTAGGAAGTCGAATAAGCTGGTTTCTTGATCGGATAAATATTCCATAAAGCCACTGGCTGGTTGGCCATTTATTGATACAGTCATTGGCCCCTCCCAATAATTAATGCTACCGAAATTTACCTCACAATTTTTAATCTTCGGCTTAAGCTCAATCTTATATTTATCGCCGATACTTATTTGCCAATTTAACTGATAAGTAATTTCAGTTTTGGGACTTTTCCAAGGTCGGTTTGTAGGTGTAAATTTTACCGGCATAATCTGCTGTTGACCATTTGGTAAACTGATAGTCGCCTGTTTAGAACCTAGGTAATCAAAAGCTACAATGTCAGTTCCGTCCTTTGACTGAATTGAAAACCACAACCAGGAATCTTTCATAAATCCATCTTCTGACCATTGATGATCGTGCCAAGCTTGGCCAGTCACTTTTTCTCCATTAAATATGCCAGTAGCTTTGAGTCGAGGCAGAGAATAATAATAGGTAGATTTTTTACCTAAATCGACAAATCCACCACTGGTTAATAGTATGGGTTTTTCATCTTCTAAATTGAGATCGAAAAAACCAGTTTTGAGACGAGTGGTTTTATTGGTTCGTCTAATCTCGTAGTTGATGAAAGAAGTTTTAGCCGGATAAAAATAATTAACAAATAATTCCGATCGTTTAAAGCTATCAGCCGAAACAATAACAGCTGGTAATATTTCTTTTTTGACTGTTTTTGACTTAAGATCAACGGCGATAGTGTGAGAAAAGTATAAAGTTGTCACTGGCAATTTTAAAAATTTGATATTTATTTTTTGTGGATTAACTTTGAACAAGCAGGTCATAAAAGCATAATCTTTTGTTTTTGATTTTAAATGTCCGTTCCAATACCACCATTCAATAGTTTGCTCAGAATGGGGTAATTCATCTTGGGGTAGATTGATTATCTTTTTCATACTTAAATTATATCAATAAATAATGATTTATTAGCTATTGACTTTTTTGGTATTTATGTTATCTTTCCGATCAGGAAGGAGGGTTTGAAAATGGAAGGTAATTTCTACTTGTTTCCCCGAAGCTGGAGGGAGTTCTTTCAGCTTTTGGGGGGATTGATGATGATGGGGATGTTTTTTTATATCTTCATCGCCGTCGTCTCCGTCGCCCAAGTGGCGGCGGGAGAAGAGGGAATCCACTATAGTGCCTTCTGGCACTGGTGGGTTAAATTCCTCCCGGGGATTGGCGGGTAAGTTGCTCGTCACCCCGTTTAGCCCCGACTGCAATTGCGGATCGGGGCTTTCTTGTTTTTGGCTATATTTTTTGATATATTTGAGCCACCAAGCGAATGTAGCTCAGCTGGTTAGAGCACTCCACTGATAATGGAGAGGTCGTAGGTTCGAGTCCTACCATTCGCACCAATAAATACCTTAGACGGTATTTTTTTTGTGATATAATAATTATATGGAAAAAGAAGGTTTGTCAGATCAAGAACACAACATAGATGAAGTCCTCAATATAATAAAAAATATTGAAGACGAAAGGCAGAAATTAAACGCTATTTTATCTTCCATGCGTATCAGGTTTTACTTTAATTGAATTATTGGTGGTTATTGCCATTATTGCTCTTTTAGCTACCATTGCCTTTGTCGCTTTAGACCCATTAACCCGTTTCCGGGATGCTAGGACATCAAGGCGCATTGGAGATATTGCTGCCATTTTAAGTGCCATCAAACTTGATCAAGTTGATCGTGGAGGGTCATATCTGCCAGCCATTGCTGATCTGACTAAAGACCAAGCCTATATGATATCTGGTTCGTCAACTGCCCCGACCACCGGTTGCAACACTAATTGTGGGGCGGTTACTGCGATTGATGATTGTGTTAGTTTGGCTGGTTTAGTTGATGGCGGTTACCTCGGTACGATGCCAATAAGTCCTGACCAAGCTGGTGCTTGGAGTGAGGCTCTAACCGGCTATTATCTTGTCTTGGAGGGGAACAACGCTGTAACTGTTGGTGCTTGTGAAGTTGAAGGTGGAACGATTACTTCAACCCGCTAAAGGTTTAACTTCACCATAATCCGGCCTCTTTGGGGGCCGGATTTTTGGTTTGTTTTTAGCCAGAGTATTCTGCTTTCAAATGGGTTTTATATTGATCATTACAATCAGATTAAATGTTGTGCTAAAATAACTCGGAATGATTAATGACGTAAAAAAGTTTTTTATTGGCAAAAAAATAACCTTAATGGGTTTGGGTCTTTTGGGTCGAGGGGTTGGCGTGGCCGAGTTTCTGGCTTCAATGGGGGCTAAATTAACAATTACTGATTTAAAAACCGACAAAGAATTATCTCCTTCGCTTAAAAGATTAAAACAATTTAAAAATATAAATTATATCTTAGGGCGTCATCGTTTAATTGACTTTAAACGAGCTGATATGGTCATTAAAGCGGCCGGTGTACCTTTGGATTCTCCATTTATAGAGATTGCTAAAAAAAATAATATACCAATAGAAATGGATGCTTCACTGTTTGCTCGTCTGGCTCCGGCCGGGGTAAAAATTGTCGGCATCACTGGCACTCGAGGTAAAAGCACAGTTACTCATTTGATTTATCATATTTTAACCTCAGCCGGTCGGCGGGTTTTTTTAGGTGGTAATGTCAAGGGTTTGGCTACATTGCCACTTTTAAAAAAAGTTAGAGCTGGCGATGTTGTAGTTTTAGAACTTGATTCGTGGCAACTGCAGGGTTTTGGTGAGGCCAGCTTGAGTCCTAAGATAGCAGTGTTCACCACTTTTATGCGTGATCACCAGAATTATTACAAAAACAATATGAGACGATATTTTGCTGATAAAGCCAATATTTACCGCCATCAAAAGTCAACTGATATTTTAATTGTTGGTCGAGATGTTACTCGACGAATTAAAAAAGATAAATTCAAAAGTAAATTAATTGTGACTCCTAAATCTTGGCCGATTGGTTTTCAAACAAAATTACTTGGTCAACACAATAAAGATAATGCGAAATTGGCAATTTTAGTTGCCAGACAGCTGGCCGTGCCAGAGTTAAAGATAAAGCGAGGAGTAGCTAGTTTTCCCGGTGTGCCTGGTCGGCTGGAATTAATAGCGACCTCAAAGGGGATTAAATACTATAACGATACTACTGCCACCACGCCGGAAGCATCAATAGTTGCTTGGAAAAGCTTCCCCAATCATCAAAAAAAGATTGTTTTAATTGGTGGTGGCAGTGATAAAAATTTAGATTATACTGTTTTTGCTCGTCTGGCGCCTAAGTATTTAAAATGGTTAATTTTATTTCCTGGTTTGGCAACCAATAAAATAATAGCTCAGTTACCAAAATCTTTTAAACAGCGGGTTGATTTTGCTGACAATATGAGTAAAGCTTTAACATTGGCTAAACGAAGAGCTTTGTCAGGTGACATTGTTTTACTGTCGCCTGGAGCGGCCAGCTTTGGTGCTTTTAATAATGAATTTGATCGAGGTGAACAATTTATTAGAAAAACAAAAAAATATGCCTAAATCAAAACAACCGAAAATCGAAAGATTAATTTTTAAGTCCTATTTGGCAATGATTAAAAATAGTCCAGGAACAAATATGTTCAAGAATTTTTTTGTTCTTCTAGCTAATGAGGAGAAAGATGTTACCCAAAACGGTTCTTTAGCTTGTGCTTTTTTTGTGTCGTCTGTTTTGACTATCTGGGGGTTGGTCGAACATGTTTCTGGCACAGTTACTGGAGTTGAGACAATGATAAAAAAATCGGGCTGGCTTAAAATAAATAGGCCAAAGCCGGGGGCGGTTTTAGTGTGGGAAGAAAAAAAGGAACATCGTCACATTGGTTTTTGTTTATCGCCTCATTTAGCAGTTAGTAATTGTCCTAATCGACCAAAGATCCATGACCTTAATTTCAGTTGCCAAAATAGAAAGTTGGAAGCTATATATTGGCATCCTAGTTTTGATAAATAGATGATTGACTTAGAGAAAGTAAAAAAGGTTCATTTTATTGGTCTTGGTGGTATTGGGTTGTCGGCAATAGCCAGATTATTTCTATTGAGTAACAAACAAATTTCTGGTTCTGATCAAAACGCTAATCGAATTACCGATGAGCTTGAAAAAATAGGGGTGACCTTTTACTGCGGTCATCAAGCTAGTAATTTACCAGTTGATACTGATTTGGTAATTTATACTATTGCTATTGATTCGACTAATCCCGAATTACTTAAAGCCAAAGAAAAAAATATTTTGTGTTTAAGTTATCCTGAAGCTTTGGGCTTAATTTCTAAAACAAAAAAAACAATCGCTGTGGCTGGTACCCACGGCAAAACAACCACCACCGCGATGATTGCTGAAATGCTCATAACCGGTGGTTTGTCACCAACTGTAATTGTCGGCAGTTTACTATCGAGACCTGATGGTAAACCAACTAATTTTATTTCCGGATTAGATGATTGGCTGGTGGTTGAGGCTTGTGAATATCGTCGTTCATTTTTGAATCTAAAGCCTGATGTCCTAGCTATTACTAATATTGAAGAAGACCATCTTGATTATTATCGCGATTTGGCCGATATTCAATCAGCTTTTCGTGAATTAGCCTTAAAGGTGCCAAGGACCGGAACGATAGTATATTCCTCTCAAGATAAAAATATAAAATCAGTACTTGATAATTTAAATTGCCAGTTAATAGATTATTCATCTAGAGATTATAACTTCGAACTTAGTTTACCCGGAGAGCATAATCGACAAAATGCTAGAGCTTCCTTGACGGTGGCTTCTTTAGTTGGGGTCCGGCTTAATAAAGCGATTTCTATCCTAAAGACTTTTAACGGTCCTTGGCGACGATTTGAGTACAAAGGCCAAACCGATCGTGGTGTTTTCTTATATGACGATTATGCTCATCATCCGACGGAAATTAAAGCAACCTTAAAAGCAGCGATTGAGAAGTTCAGACCACAGCCAGTGATTGTTGTTTTTCAACCTCACTTGTATTCACGAACAAGGCAATTGTTTGATAATTTTGTTGAAGCTTTGGCTTTAGCTCATGAGATATACATTACCGATATTTACGCCGCTCGGGAAAAAGATGATGGATTAACTAAAGCCGAAGATCTAGTTGAGAAACTCAAAGCAGGTGGGCGTTCAGCTTTTTATGTGGCTCAACCCAAACAAGCGGTTGTTAAGGCCTTGACCAAGGCTAAACCGGGATCAGTGGTTTTTACGATTGGTGCTGGTAATATTAGCCAAGCCGGAGAAAAGGCTCTTAGTCTTTAAAAATAACTTCTTTTTTGTTAAGCTTAAATAGGTCGTTTTAATTTAAACCTTATTTATATGAACAGTATTATTTGGCGGAATCGTGCCAATGCCATTTTGGGCCTAATGGTGGCTCTATTACCACTAACCGGTTTTCCAGGTAGTTTTAAAACTTTTTTGTTTATTCTCTTGGGTGGTTTGATTTTTGTTTTCGGCTTTACCGGTAGTCATAATAAAACAGGTGATGATTCCAAAGATTTAACATCTGAAAAAGTTCCCGAACTGATAACCGAAGATAGCTCGGCGGCTGATGATGTTAATCAAACTGACAACTAGAAAAATTTTAAATAAATGCGCTCTAAGACTAATTTTAAAATCTCAATTCTCAAATGGGTGATTTTTTTGTTTTTGGCGGGATTAATTGGTTATCTGAGCTTAACTTATAATCATAATCGATCAAGTGAAATTGAGACCGCTGGCGTTATTTTACCGACGGTGATTGAAGATGGAAAGCAAGCGATAACCGAAGAAAAATCATTATCGGTTAGGGGTCTTAAAAAAACTGCGCCCGAAACGGTAAAAGCTCTTTACTTAACTAGTTGGGTGGCTGGTACACCCCATCTACGCCAGCGAATACTTGACTTACTGTCTCAGACCGAAGCTAATGCTGTGGTTATTGATGTTAAGGACGAAACGGGAAGAATATCTTTTGATTCTTCTTATCCGGAATTAATTGCCACTGGTGCTATTCATCAACGAATTAGGGATTTAGAAGAATTAATCATTAACCTTAAATCAAATGGTTTTTATGTGATTGCTCGGATCAGTGTCTTTCAGGATCCTTTTTGGTCTAAACAACGACCTGACTTGGCGGTTAGCTTAAATGATGGTTCTTTGTGGCGAGACCGTAAAGGTTTGTCTTGGATTGACCCTGGAGCAGTTGAATACTGGGACTATATCGTCAATGTAGCTAAAGCATCAGCTGATATTGGTTTTGATGAACTTAATTTTGATTATGTTCGTTTTCCGTCTGATGGTCAGATGGGGGATATCGTTTACCCTCATTCTAATTTACTGGAAAAAACCAAAGCCGATATTTTAGAAGATTTTTTTTCATACTTAAACAAAGAACTTAAAATTACCGGTGCTGTTTTGTCGATTGATTTATTTGGTATGACTACCACCAATACCGATGACTTAAATATTGGTCAGGTGTTAGAACGAGCGGTACCTTATTTTGATTTTATTGCGCCCATGGTTTATCCATCGCACTATCCGATTAATTTTCGCGGTTTTGGTAACCCCAATGATTACCCCTATGAAATTGTTCATTATTCAATGACTTCAGCAATTAATCGACTTGAAGCAGTTGGTGAATTGCCAGAAAAATTAAGACCATGGCTTCAAGATTTTGATTATCCAAGAGCTTATACTATCGATGATGTATTAGCCCAAAAGCGGGCAGTTTATGACGTTGGTCTTAAATCTTGGATGATATGGGATCCCAGGAACATTTATACCAAAGAAGCCTTAGAATCATCAAAACCTTAATCAACTTTAATTTATCTATAGTTGGGGTATAATTGGGATAAATTATGAATGTTACTCCCCATATTAATTATTTTGGTCAGACTGACTTCCGTGGCCGACGGACGCCGTTTGGTATAAAAGCTGAAGATCGTTCTCGCCATATGTACATTATCGGTAAAACCGGTATGGGTAAGTCGACCTTAATTGAAAACTTGATAATTCAAGACATAAAGAATGGCGAGGGTTTGGCCTTTATCGATCCTCATGGTAAATCAGCCGAGACGATGCTGGATTATGTACCCCAAGAAAGAATCGATGATGTTGTCTATTTTGCTCCTTTTGACTTGGATTGGCCGGTAGCTTTTAATGTGATGGAGGATGTCGGCAAGGACAATCGTCACTTGGTAGCCAATGGCCTAATGGCTTCGTTTAAGAAGATCTGGCCTGATGTTTGGTCGGCCAGAATGGAATATATTTTAAACAATACTATTTTAGCGCTTTTAGAGTATCCCAATTCAACCCTGCTGGGAGTCAATCGTATGTTGTCAGACAAAGTTTATCGTCAAAAGGTGGTTGATAATATTTCTGATCCGTCGGTCAAATCTTTTTGGGTGGACGAATTTGCCAAATACAATGAGCGTTATATGCAAGAGGCTGGCGACGCCATTAAGAACAAGATTGGTCAATTTACTTCTAATCCATTAATCAGAAATATTGTCGGCCAGCCGAAGTCATCATTTGACATTAGGCAGATAATGGATAACAAAAAAATTCTTATTATCAACCTATCTAAGGGCCGAGTTGGTGAGCAAAATGCCAGTCTTTTAGGGGGCATGTTAATTACTAAGATTTATTTAGCCGCTATGTCGAGGGCCAATGTGGCTGAAGCCGAACTCAAACGTTTACCCCAATTCTATTTTTTTGTTGATGAGTTTCAGTCGTTTGTTAATGATTCTTTTGCTGATATTTTAGCTGAAGCTAGGAAATATAAATTGGCTCTAACCATTGCTCATCAGTATATCGAACAAGTGCCGGAAACTGTCCGAAGTGCCGTCTTTGGTAATGTCGGGACAACCATTGCTTTTCGGGTTGGTCCATTCGATGCCGAAGTACTAGAAAGGTTATTTTTCCCGACTTTTAGTAAAGAAGACTTGGTTAACTTAGGCTTTGCCCAGATATATTTGACACTGATGATTGACGGAGTCGGTTCTCAACCATTCTCAGCTGTTACTCTACCGCCGATAGCTAATTTGGAAGATAGTTTGAAAGATAAAATTATTGCTTTATCGCGAGGTAAATATGCCAGACATCGAGATAAAGTTGAAGCTGACATCATCGCTTGGCATGGAGAAGACAAGAATCAAGCTTTTGACAACAGGTCAAAACCAAAATCGCAACCAAGATCAAAACATCAAGATCAAGCTAAACAAAAAAGACCTTTCATGAATCAAGGTTTATCTCAAAAACCAAAATCGATTTCTTTATCGGAGCTTAAGCGCGATCCAAAACAAAAAGAAAAATCTTCAGTTAACTCTCAGAGTCGGGCTGATTTAAGATCAGCCTTGGCTGAAATAATGGAAAGCAAAAATGATGTTTCCAAACCACCGATTGAATCAAAACAAACGATAGTCGAAAAAACACCTCTTCAGGAAAAAGATCGACCAGATAAACCGAATTCAAAAACCGAACCGTCTCCGGCCAAGGAAGTACCGGAAGAGGTATTAAAAAAGATATTGGCGGTTGATGACAAGGAATAATGGCTAGGGGTAAAATTCTCATTTATACAACCGCTTATTTGCCTCTTATCGGTGGGGCGGAAGTAGCGGTTTTAGAAATAACTAATCGTCTATCTGATTGGGAATTTGAGATTATAACCGCCAGAATTAATCGGCAACTACCCAAAGAAGAAAGAGTTGGTAATATCTTAGTTAGACGAATTGGCTTTGGCTTATCTTTAGATAAATTTATTTTAGCTATCTTAGGTGGGCGAATTGGAGCTAATTATCATCGGCAAAATAATTACTCTCTGATTTGGGGCATAATGGCTAGTTTCGGCGGTTTGGCAGCAGCTGATTGTCGGCGACGAACCAATTTACCATTTTTGTTAACGCTTCAAGAAGGTGATAATTTAGAAATCGTTGATCATAAAATGTCTTATTGGCTGACTGGTTTTAATCGAATTTTTAAAACGGCTGATAAGATTCAAGCCATTTCTAATTTTTTAGCTGATTGGGCCAAGACCAAAACCATCGATAAAGATATTGTGGTTATTCCCAATGGCGTATCAATTGAAAAATTTAATCAAGTCAAACCGGAAAAAATTTTTACCGCTGGGCTGACAATTATTACCACTTCTAGATTAGTGTTTAAAAATGGCGTTGATACTTTAATCGAAGCCATTGCTTCGGTGCCGGCAGTTAATCTATTAATTGTTGGTGACGGTCCGGATAGAAAAAAATTAGAAAAATCAATTAGCCAAAAGAATTTGAACGATCGGACCATTATTTTAGGTCAAGTTTCACCTGATCGGATACCCGGTCTTTTAAAAGGAGCGGATATTTTTTGTCGACCGTCGCGAACCGAGGGCTTGGGCAATTCATTTTTAGAAGCTATGGCTTGCGGTTTACCGACGGTTGGCACACCAGTTGGTGGAATTGTTGATTTTCTAAAAGATGGCCAAACCGGCTTTTTGGTACCACCAGATGATCCAATTGCCTTGGCTCGAAAAATAAAGTACTTAATTGATAAGTCGAAGACTGATGAAATTAAAGAAATCGCCGATCGAGGTCGGCAATTGATAAATGAAAAATACGGCTGGCAATTAATTGCCAGCCGAATGGGAGAGATTTTTTCCAGTCTAGTCTAATTGATATTTTAGCGTTAAGCTGTCAGATATGAAGATTTTAATAGCTACACCGCTCTATCCGCCCGATATTGGCGGTCCGGCGACCTATACTAAACTATTAGAGAAAGAGCTACCCAAGAAAGGGATTGCGGTTTTGGTGGTTAATTTTGCCGAAGTTAGGCATTTACCCAAAGGCCTAAGGCATTTGATCTATTTTTTTAAAGTTTGGCGTCAAGCTAGAGCAGTTGAAATTGTCTATGCTCAAGATCCGGTTTCAGTCGGTTTGCCGGCGATGTTAGCTGCCAAATTAAGACGAAAGAAATTTATGGTTCGCATTCCGGGGGATTACGCTTGGGAACAAGCGGTTTTAAGGTATGACATTAATGGAACTCTTGATGAGTTTGTAAATGAAAATAAAAACTACCCCTTAACTATTAGGCTATTTAAAAAAATTGAAACACTTGTTTGCCGTCAAGCTAAAATAATAGTTGTTCCGAGTCAGTATTTAAAGCGTGTTGTTTTGGCTTGGGGAATATCCGAGACTAAGATCAAAGTTATTCATAACGCTTTTGATAATCAATTTTCTGATTTGACCAAATCGTCAGCCAGAGAAAGTTTGAAATTAGATGGACGAATTTTAGTTTCGGCTGGACGATTGGTACCGTGGAAAGGGTTTTTAAAGCTTATCGAAGTGGTGAATAGTCTTAAACAAGATTATCCTGATCTTAAGTTGATAATAATTGGTGATGGTCCGGAAAGAAAAAAATTAGACCAAGTAATTAATGAAAATAAATTAGAAAAAAAAGTTATTCTTACCAGTCGCTTAAGCAAAGATCGACTATTTGAATATTTAAAAGCGGCCGATTTATTTGTCTTAAATACTGCCTATGAAGGCTTATCGCATCAAATTCTAGAAGTTATGGCTTTGTCCGTACCGGTGGCGGTATCGTCGGTTGGTGGCAATCCAGAATTGATAACCGAAGATGAAACCGGTTGGTTGTTTCCGTATAATGACCAACCCAAGATTAGACAAGCAATAAAAGATATATTGGACAATCCAACTGAAGCCAATCGTCGAGCCGAAGCCGGTAAAAACAAGCTTAAAGATTTTGGTTTGGATCAGGCAATTTTAAAAATTACCGATACCTTAAATTCATTATGAAAATTTTAGCTTTAAGTTTGGATAAAAGTTTGTTGGCTGAAGATTCGCCGGCTAGTATCAGAGCCAAAGCCTACAATGATCAAGCCGGCCTTTATGAATCAGTGGTTGTAACTCTTATGCCTAGTCGAACCAAGATTGGCCAATTTTTTTCTGGACTTAAATTTATAAGTCAAAAAATAAAATCGGAAAAGTTCGACTTGTTAACGGTCCAAGATCCATTTTTTTTAGGCCTACTGGGAATGATTTGTACCCGTCGTTACAATTTACCTCTAGAAGTACAATTTCACGGTGAAGAGAAAATAACTTGGTTAAGATTTGCATTGGCTAAGTTGGTTTTTAAATATGCGGCCAGCGTTCGCACTGTTAGCCAACGATCAAGAGAAATATTGATGAATAAGTATAAAGTGCCGGCTTTTAAAATAGCAGTTTTTTCAGTACCACTTCAGGTGGAAGTTTCAACTGAAAACAAAAAGTTAAATTCAATCCCAATTATTGTAACTGTTGGTCGGCTGGTGCCGGTAAAAAATATTGACTTACAAATAAAAGTTGTAAAACGGTTAAAGGAAAGTGGCCAGAAAGTAAAATTATGGATTATTGGTGATGGGCCTGAGAAAAGTCGCCTAGAGCAAATAGTCAATAAAGAAAACTTACAACAGGAAGTTAAATTTCTCGGTTTTCAAACCAAT
>Ga0172382_10004723_pt1 | contig 20736 bp, 16 predicted proteins | sample Leawel138RmetaG_FD_122245 | JGI IMG/M metagenome (GOLD analysis project Ga0172382, IMG submission 122245) | Leachate microbial communities from a municipal landfill in Southern Ontario, Canada - Leachate well 138R metaG | ecosystem: Engineered > Solid waste > Landfill > Unclassified | place... | reverse complement strand
TGTTCCGGATCGTCGACGAGGATGGCACGGGCATCGCTAAACCGCAGAATGGTTTCTCTTGGATGCACAAGTGCGGTAAACGCTTCACGCACTATGTCGGCATTGGCATTCGCCAAAACTCGTCTGACGCGGTCAAGCTCGTCACGAAGTGCCGCAACGCCGCGCAGGTAGAAAGCCTTATCCAGCTCACGAAAGAAATGCGTGAACCGGGCATAGCGGCGCGTTTCCAACTGGTAACCAAAATAGCCGGTTGCTGGACAGGCGAGCACGATCCCGGCATTGGCAAATTCACCGGTTTCCGGATACGGCAAGAATTGAACGATGGCGTAACGACACGCTAGCTTTTTCATGCCACCCTCCAAAAATCATCCGTCTCACAACGCGAAAGCAGTTCGCGCACCGTATCTTCGTCAAAATCAGCGGCGACGGTTTGCTCGTCGTCGAACCACCACCACTCATCGGGCACCCGCGTCAGCGCCTCATCGACTACCGGCAACGCTGTCCGCAGCCAGTCTTGGTAGTGTGCCCTCTCCAGCAAATCGCCCCAAATTCCCGCCGCCTGATGGCCAAAAATATGAAAGTTGAGGAAATCGCGGGCGTTAAAGTCTCTATCAAAGGCGAGGTTGTGGTCAATAACTACCAACTGTCCGCGTACCGCATCCCACAAAAGATTTGAGTTGGTCGTAAGCCGGTCACAATTGCGCACCCACCAGTCGAAGATAAGTATCTGGCCTTGCAGCGGTTTCTCGATCTTGCCGACATGCTCCTGTTCAAACCATAGCACCTTCGGACATTCCTGGGAGCCGAAGGCCAGCCCAACTCCGACTTCGCGCATTGCATCCGGGGTTTCCGCCAGCAGCTCAGGGGCAATATTGACGAGAGAAAAGGGCGCGATGGGCAAGGCCAGCGCGGTTGCCAAATGCGCACAGACCCACTCGGCAATCTGGCTCCGCCGCCCCGTATTGCGACCTTTGACATAGTAAAGCCGATTGTCCTCGCCCCTACAGATGTAGGGCCCGGAACGCCCCTGTTCGGCCGGGCGAATGATTTCCGTGATTGCTATCGGCTCTGCCATGCTGTCACCCGACACTCCATGCCTTCTTCAGGCGTTCTACCGTATGCCCCCACTTCTCGGTGCGGGGCTTGCAGACCGAGTTCTGGTTGCCGAACAGGCCGGTTTCGGCGTGGGCCTTGCCGGCGGGGACGGTGTGGGTCCATCGGACCGGGACCACGTATTCGGCGGTGTCTTCGCTTTCGTTTTCCGGCTTGCTGCGGTATTTGGCGCGGGTGCTGGCCTCGGGCAGGGGCTTCTCAGAGCCATCGACCGGGACCAGGAATTCATCGGCGCGCACCACCGGGCCGGTGACGATGCCGACACCGACGTAGCCGGTCTTGGGGATGTTGACCCAGATGCGGTCGCCTTCGTTGAGCATACCCAGCGTATTGGAATACCAGCGGCCTCCGCCGGCGGAGATGAAGCCCCATTGCCGGGCGTCTTCCCAATTGCGGCGTTCGCTGTCGCCGAAGGAAACGTAGTATTCGCTGTTCCACGGCTCCTTGGCGCTGGCGACGGCGGCGCGCTCCTGGGTTTGGCCGGGGTCGATCATCCAGGCGCGGCTGAGGTACTGGCGGCCTTCATCCTCGAACACCTTGAAGAACACGGCGTTGACCGGGACGGCCTTGTCGTTGAGGTAGTTGATGATGCGCTCGGTGCTGGCGTCCAACTCGGCGGCGACCACCACGATTTGATGGGAACCGTTCAACTCGACGTCGCCCAAACGCAGGCCAAAACGCTTTTCAAAGGCCTGGTCGAGGGACAGTTCGCCTGCGCCGTATTGGGTACAAAAGCTCTCGTAGATCTCGATGACCTTGCTGTCGGTCAGCCCCTCAATCCACGAGGCGTAGTCGATGGCCTGCGCCACCACGTCGCGCGGGGTGCGATGGCGCTTCAGCTCGATGATGATCAGCGAGCCGTCGGCATCCACCGCCAGCAGGTCGATGAACTTGTCGAAGCCGGTGCGCACCTGGCGGCCGATCAGCAGCCAGCCATCGTTGAGGATGGAGATGTCCTTGGTGATCAGCTCTTCCAGCAGGTTTTCGTTTTCAATCTTGACCGGCTGGAGCTTGAACGGCACGCTGCCGATGCGCCACATTCCGTGTTCGATGGCCATAAAAAATAACTACCTCCGTATATTCACCGAGCACCCTGGCGCGTCTAAGCATAGGATCAAGCTGGCGAAAACCGTCGTCTGTCCCTGACGGCTTGCGCGATATCCCGTCAAAACACTGTTCGGCCTGATGCAAAAGCCCATATTGTCCTTTCTCAGTTTGCCCATCGCTGCTAGAGAAGTGCACCTGGGGGAATCTCTGACTCGGCGCCGGTCTTCATCGGTTTGCCATTGTCCAGAGCCGCCTGAATATGCCTTACCGCATCCTCCGGTTCTATCCCGAATATCGGTAGTCCCTCGTTGAATCGCTCGATGTAAGCTCTAACAGCCTCCATAAGGCGAGTCGACATCGCATCAGCGGGTTCAGGTGATTCCATTTAATATCCTTTTAGGCGTAACGGTCTGCTCCGGTTGCGGTTCCGCCCTCAAGCAACAGGTCGCGTTCCCCGGCATTCAGGGAAACGCGAGCAACCCAAAAATGCCTGTCCGGCGTTGGCGCCTTTCCTGGCAACCCGCTGCACCATTGGACTTCCGCACTGGGGGCAATCCGTCGCTCCTGCCGCAACAAACACCGGCGCCGTTTTTTCGGAAGCCTGACTAACCCGCGCCCCAGCCGGCGACCTGGCTTCTTTGATCAGGGTGTGAAGTTGGTCACCAGCGATTAGAACGATGCCTGCCTGTTTGGCAAAAGACTTGGCCTCGTCGGTATACGCGCCGGAAGTCACCATTACCCCACCAGCCGCACCGTGTGTCGCCACCAACCCTGCCAACTCGCGTACCGGCTTTACCCCGACCTGCCGCGTCTTCCATTGCTTGCACTGCACAAGATAGGTCTTGTCGTCCTTTGATATCGTCAGATCGATACCGCCATCCGCACCGCCACCGCCCGTTTCACGCACGAAATAACCTTTACGGCGGAACGCCTCGCCGACCAGCATCTCAAACTCCTGCCAACTGGGGTCGTTGAGGGCGGCAGCGTCTCGTGCCTGCGCACTCTCCTCTAAAAGATGTTCCCGCTTCTTACGCTTGAAAAATGAAATGGCGCCGCCGAGAAGGAACAGTGCCGGCAACACGTACTGTCCGACCGTGGCAAACATTTTGGTGAGTGACGAGGTCGCCATCGCGCCGGCACTACCGGGCCCCTTAATCTGTTGGATTTCCATGTGTACGTATGGCTGGAGCAACAAGTAGGCGGCTACCGCGAGGATCACGCCAACCCACCAAGGAAGGTACGAGACGATAACAACCACATCCTCAAATATGCTGCTGTTCTTGCGTGCCATTGCTTTATTGCCTCCACTCCCTGCCACGGCTTCTCAAAACCGTGGTACGTCCCTGTCCGCGGTTAGGCGAAAACCGTGGTCTGTCCCTGACGGCTTTGTGTCTGTTCAGTACGACGCACTCAGTTTGGCCAGTAGTTCATCGTGCCGCGACTGAACCGAGGCAAGCGAGAATTCGGGCAAGATCAGCACGCGGGCGGAGTTGGGTAGTGTCTCAACGCTGTTTTCGAAGTAACGCGCTTTCTTTGCCACGAAGTCCAGATTCCCCAATGACGTGTTCTTGCGCCGACTCAGCATCATCAGATTGCCGAGCTTGTGCAGCCACTGCGCTCGTTCAGCATTAGTGAAATCCGACATCCATTTGCTTGTGGCAGCCGGGTTCTGCGGGAGGATGTGTTCGACGCTCAACTCGTCGGGCAGGTTCAACACAGACGAGTGATTGAAGAATAGATACTCCAGACGCAGAAGAACGTACTTGGCAAACCGCCGGCCATAGATGTCGCCTGCGAGAATTCCCATCAATGCCTGTTTGTCGTAATCGAACACGCCCAGATTGAGCAGGGCATCCAGATCATCGCCCGCCGTGACTTTGAACACGTCTGCCGGCGTCTGTGCCTGCTCGATTGTTTTCAGCACGTCATTCATGTTCTGGATGCGCTGAGTCGGCGTCAGCTGCAATATCCAGTCGGCTGAAAACTTGTTGTCGAGCTTCTTCAGGAAAGAAAGAATCTCATTCGCCTTGAATTTCCGATACCACGCGAGCACAGCCGGAATCCAGTCGGTCGCCGGTAGGGTGCGCAGCATCATCGTAATCAGGTTGCGATAATCGTTGCCCAGGCTGTCAGGCAGGGGATTGAAGAGAATTGCCTCATCGTAGGCAGTCTTGTAGTCCTGAACGGCCTTGAATGTAGCCGTCCCCAACGTCAGCAATGGGGGCTTTGCCCCGTAGATGCGTTCGTCGAACTCCTTGAGCAGACCCTCCCGGGCCTTGTCCTTCACATAGATTGTGCGGACGAAGGAAAGAAACCGGTCGAACTCATCACGCCCGAGCTCGCCTTCGATGTCTTCCCAGAATTCTGCCCACTTTGCATTCTCCTTGGACTCCTTGACCTCGCCGAGATTGCGGGCCTTGAGAATGTCGCTGTTCGACAGCGGAATGCCACGGTCGTTGAGAATAGTGAACAGCCGGAACGCATCATCCAGATCTTCCGTGGCGACATAGATGAATAATGCATTGTTGAACAGGTACTTTGTAAATCGTCCAAACTCCTCCGGCTGCCAGCCCGAGAAGCGCTCGCGCATGGTCCGAATTGCGCGTGCCATGTTCGAAAGGGACAAGTTGTTCTCGCGTTCGTAAGCACCGAGCTCGTCCGTCAGCAAGGTTCCGCCGTCGGGTTTGATGAAATGCTCGATGAACTCGCCGACGTTGTCCCGTATCTGATAGACGATCCGATTCCGTCCTGGGGTGTTGTCCCAGCTGTTCTCTTCCTGGAACAGCATCTCGCGGCACTTCTTCCGGAGTTTCTCCTCACCGGTCAAATCCCGAATCACGGCAGTCATCAGGAACAATGTCGTCAAGCGCTGCTGACCATCGAGCAGATGGTGCACGTCATAGGAAACTTGCTGGCCGCCCGCCTGTTCATCGATGGCATCCTTCTGGAGCACCATCGATCCAAGGAAATACTGGCCATCCGGCGAATGCTGGCTGGCGTAATTGACGTCGTCGATCAGCTCCGAAATCTCATCCTTTCCCCATACATAGGAGCGCTGGTAGGCAGGGATGCTGAACCAGAAGTTCGAGAACACTTCCCGGATGACGAGCTTGGCACTCTCGATCTGCCCTTTTTTCTGATGGTTCATTGCCACCCCTCGTATATTCGTTGCCCTGGATTGCTACGTTACGTTCCAAGCTTGGCAAATAGATCGTCCAATTGCGGGTTGCTGGTGACCAGCAACAACTGTTTGATCGTTGCCGCCTTGTTGATCTCCAGGCGAACGTAATGCTCACCGCCGGCAGGAGAAGCCTGCTTGCGGATCATCTGAATACGCCCGAACAACGCACCGTGACGTTCCGCAAAACGCGCCAGCCCAACGGCCTTCTCGAAGTTATCCCCCAGGGATGGGTCATGCGGCTCCAGAATATCCGCCGTGATGTCAGCGCCGACTTTCCGCGCGATCACCAGATCGGGGAACATCGGGCGGATAGCGCCACCGGTCTCGTAGGGAATTTCCAGCGACCACGGCTTGCGGTCCAGGTTGCGTAGCCAGCCAATTACTTCCGACTTCGCCAATTCTTCCTTCAGCACTCCCGACTCCCACGTTCCGAGCTCGGCACGGAATTGCCCATCATTCTCCACATAGAGATGGCGATCCCATTGCGGATCGGTAGGCAAGCGGTTGAAGTCAATGGATTCCGGCAGATGCCACGGCACCTCGGCAGGCTTGGCCGTTGCCAGCCTCAGCTTCTCGTAATGGCTGCGCCGTTGTTCCTTGAGTTTGGCGATGGCCTTCTTGTGCGTGTCGTAGAGCGTATCGAATGCTTTCTCGGCCGCCGACTCCATCGCAGACATGGACTGATGGTGACGCGCCAGGACGATCACCTCGACCTTCACATCCAGTGCATCTCGTTCAGCATTGGTCTGCCAGTACGTCATATGCAGGCCATGACTCAACACACGACCGGCTTCCTCGAACAGGCGGTCGATGTCCACGTCCGATGCGTCGATGTGATAGTCCGCCTCCGGCTCGGCCACGCCCGTGCCATTCTTCACAGCCAGGGTCTTCAGACCGACGCGGGTTATGGCTTGTGCCACCGCATCGTATTGGTTGGCAGATTTCATGGTCGCAATCTGCGCCGCCATCCATTCGACGATCTGGCGCTTTGCGCCATCCCAGGCATCGTCGTCGATCTCGTCCATCGTCAGATTGCGCGAGATTGCCATGAAGCGCCGCAAGTGGCTCTGTGCCCGTGCAGCATTGACGCGGTAGGTAATCAACTCGCCCAGTGCCGCGAAGACATCCTCCATCCCGGCGCGGCGATCCAGCACCACCAGATTGCGGCTGGAACCGGTCTCCGACGGCGGCACATCCTCGACGTTGTGCAGCGACTCCACCACGCTGGTCACCGCCTGCGTGTCGAAATAAGGCAGGAACAGATGCACATCGTTCAGAGCCGCATCGCGTTCGATGCGTCGTGCCAGCGGTGTACGCACCATCCGACCGAGCAGCTGGGCGATATAGGTATGATCCTCGGCACGCCGGAATGACATCATCACTTCTGCCCGGGGGCAGTCCCAGCCAGTGGAGAGAGAAGTCTTGAAGAACACCACCCCGATGTTCTTGTCGGCATCGATGCGCGAGGCATCGACCTTACGTACCTTGCGGCCGCCCACATCCATATCACCGGTATCGTGCAAGGCGTGCGCCACCTCGCCTTCGTTGAAGCGGCGACCGATGGCGCTCTCGATGACGTTCAGTGCATCGGTCAGGCTGGTCTTGGTCACTGCATTGGCCGTGGCGTTGTCGACCTGTACGACCAAAACCGGCCAGACAGCCGATTCCCTTTCTTCCCTGCAATAGTTGGTCCAGGCGGTTGTCATCTGTGCCCAGCGGCGTGCCGCCTCTTCGAGCAGCGCCATCTCGGCAGACGTGGCCGACTCGGGATGATGAATCAGGATGCGATCTTTCAGCAGGCCGGACAGCCGGACCTCATCGGGCGGAATGGCAACCTTATGCACGGTGTGCGGTGCATGCTCAAGCAAATCCATGAAGCGCTTGGGCGTGGCCGATATGCCGATGACCAGCGGCATCTTGATCAGGCCCGCCTCCGGGAAGCCGAGCAAAAATCGCTGCATCAAGGTCTGCGCCTCTTTTGCGCCCTTGCCACCCGCCATACCCCTATGCGCCTCGTCGATCACGACATAGAACCGATCCGGGATGGCCTTCGCCGTATTCGTCAGCGTGGTCCAGATCGACCAGTTACGGCCATCGCCCACCTTGGTCAGCAGCTTGTCGTTGCCCAGCTTCTGGGTGTTGATGAAATACACCTTGCCACCCGCCAGGCGTTCGGCATCAAAGTTGGAATCGATGGGGATCAGCTGGTTCACCCGATAGACCCGATCCGACTTGCTCTCGATCTTGAGCTTGGTCTGCTCGTTCAGCTCGGGCATGTCGGAAACCCACAGGATTACGGCATCTGGCTGCGGCTGCCAGTCCAGCGGCCATTCCATTTGATCGTCAGGCTCGTCGAGGATAGCCTCGAACAATGCGGTCATCACGATGGTCTTGCCGCTGCCGGTCGGTGCGGAGAAGGCAATCGCCTGCGGATTGTCGCTGCTCGCAAAATTGCGCGCAGCCGTCAGCTTGTCTCGCAGCTGGTGCAGCGCATCCTTCTGGAAATCGAACAGAGTGACCTTCATGCTTGCGCTCCCGGCGTTGTTCCAAGGCCAGCTCGGCCGGCAGCATCCTGCCGTTTGTTGATCATGAAATTGACGAGGTAGTCGCGGTAAAGCTGAATGACCTGCAGATCAGGGCTTACCCGTCCCACCGCTTCCCGTACCTCGGCCGCCATCGCCTTGAACGACTCATCGGAGTCGGTGACGATGAATACGTGCGACAGGTTCGTGCGCCCCTTCAAGGCCTTCATCAACCGCGCCAGCCGGCTTTCCTCCAGCAGCACGACGAAGTTGCTATCGGCAGGCACAAAGACTACAGGCTCCGGTTCCCCGCGTGCCAATTCCGGTCGCGGCCCGACTGCGCCCGCCTTCAACCACAAGAGCGGCAGGATTTCGCGGAAGGCGCGCTTGAGGGTGACGCGATCCTTATCGAGGAAATCCAGCTTGAAATAGGCCAGATTCGCGGGAAAGCCCTCGCTCATCGGACGCTTCTCGTCCTCCGGCACCAGAATCGGGCCCAGCAGATCGTTGACCTGCGTCTTCAGACCGTCGAACACTTTCTTTGTCGGTGTGATGATGTAGAAGTCGGTGATGTGCTCCTGTCCGTCCAGCGCCTCCAGCCAGTCGTCGGCCGCCGCCGAATCGAACAGGATGCTGGCCTTGTGCTCTTCGGAGACGATGAACGGGCACGGCTCTTTCACCAGGGTTTGCGGCAGCCCGTCGATCAGAGCTACCACCTGTTTCTTCTTCGCAGGGGTATCGAGGGAGGCCGGATCGACGAAGCCAATCTGGGTGAAGTTGCGGGCGCTTTCCTTCTCGATCAGCTTGCCGGTCAGGTACTCGCCGGAGAGCAGTGTGCCGTCATCGCGCCTGCCGAGGAGAGTGAACTTGGAGCGCGGCCAGGTCACCGAACGGCAGATGCCTAGTGCTTCCCACACGTCGTCGCCCGGTTGCAGGCCGCGGGCACTAAGGGCGCTGGCTTCCTCGGCAGACACCTCGTTGTTGGTGACAATAATGCAGCGACGCTGGCCACCATCGGCAGCGTTGAGTAGGTTGACTGCGTTCAGGGTGGTACCGCTGCCGGCGAAGAAATCAACAATTAATGCCCCCGGATTTCTTGTCGTAAACGCTTTAATCGTGTCTCGAACGGCATACAGACTCTTCGGAAATGGGAAGATTCTATCAGGCAGGATCTCTTTTAATAAGTTTGTTCCATAGTGCTCTGCATTATGAGATTTAATATTCCATTGGGTGGACGGAGTTCGTTCCTTTGAAGAAGAAAATTTCGCCTCAACTGACCCATCAGCACGATTCCCAATGACTTCAGCTGCGCCAGTTTCGATAGCTTTGATCGCGCCTGCCGGAAGGAATTGGATAATGTATTTTTGAGGCTCATTGGGGCAATGTTTTCCTGCGCGCACATAGCCAGCCTTCCATCGAGTACGGCAAGTTTCTGAAGTAAGACTCCAATTCATCTCTGTTCCATCCGGTCGAATCGGAAAAACAGTCACGCATCCTGAAACCTTCTTTGCCATAGAGATGGGCATGGTTTCAGGGATCGGATCCCCAATGCACTCAATATGGCCAGATTTGCTGTTGACATAGATTGGATAAAATTGATTTGGACCACATGCCCCTTTGCCCTTTCTTCCTCTCTGCGAGGCAAGGTTTCGTCGCCGCATGGTCTCCCAAGCAATGATTTCACCAATCTGGTTCTCTGCTTCGAAAGAACCAAGCACCGCGCCTTGGTTCCTGACAAAAAAAATAAACTCATTTACGCGCAACAACTCGTTGGCTCTGCCGGTACCTTTCGGGTTGATAATGGATGACACCATTTGCATTTTTGACTCTGGGAAAAGTTGCTCAAGCAACATCCCCAGGTGGATGTATTCCTTCTCATCGATGGTGACGATCAACACCCCGGTATCCTTTTTTAGCAAGCGCTTCGCCAGCTTCAGCCGCTTCTCCATAAACGCCAGCCACTTGCTGTGCCGCCAGCCGTCGTTGCCATCCACATAGTCGTTGTTGTACTTCCAGTCCCGTGCGCCGGTGTTGTAGGGCGGGTCGATATAGATGCAGTCCACCTTGCCGGCATAGAGGTAGTCCAGCAGTTGCAGCGCGTGGTAGTTGTCGGCCTCGATTAGCGTATGCCAGGGCGCGTCGGCGGGGCCGTTGGCTACGGCATCCACGGGCACCAGCGAGGGGAAGATCGGTTCGCCGAACTCGCGCACGACCATCACTTCGTCCACCGCGAATCTCACGGTTTCTGCCGTGGCGCGCGTCGGTTCCGAGGGATGTGTTTCATCCTGCGGCTTGACACAGGTCACCACGCTGTCGCGCACCGACTTGACCTGCCAGATATCCTTCAACGCCCGCTGCCGCTGGCAGACCAGATCGCCCCGACGCGGCTTGGCCTTGGGCAGCGGCAGCAACTCCGGCAAATGGTCCTCGAACACCAGCCCGAACTTCTTGCCCGTCGAGGCGGCTTTCCATTCGGCGGCCAGCCGCTCGCGCAGGCGCGGATCACTAATTTGCGCAATCAGATCATGAATCGCTGCCAAGCGTAAATCTCCTTCAGGGATATCGTTCTGCTCGTCGTACGAAAACCGGGGACATGCTCCAATTTTTCGGCGATTTCGTATTTTGCTGTGCCAAGCTGCATAAATCCACTTGATATTCAGGGATGTACCGCTGTTCTTTCGGTAGCGGATTGGGTGGCACTACTGATGATCCGCTGTATTGAAGTGAGGGTTTCATTCTTTTTTCCCCCTCACCTGTTTTTCTATCGCCTCCAGCTCCCGCACATCCTCCTCGTCAGCCGCCTCCGCCTCAGAATGGCGCCGGTTGGTGTCGAAGGTTTCGCAAACCGGGGACGTACCACGGTTTAAGGAACGCTGGTTATTCACCGTTCTTGTCATCCGCCGGCAATTTCAGCGTGTTCTGGGCCAGCCGTTTTTCGTCCGACTTTACCCGCCGCTCCAGCTTGCGTATATCCTCTTCCACCCGCAAGTTCTTCGGGTTTGATGCCGCGCCCTCCCAGCATATTGCGGACGCTGGTGTTGTTCTGGAGATGTTCCTGGGTTGGCTCTAATTCTTGTTTTGGCGGGCCCTGAGATACACAAAGGCCGAGCCCGATAACACCATAAAATCATCGGATGGACAACAGCTTAAGGCATATACGGGGTGGGTAGCGGCCCTGCTACCGCACATTTCCTTAATCACTGCTTGGGGCTGCACTCCCGCAGCTCGCCCGCCCTATTTCTGCGGCGTGCGCTCCCCGGTGATACCGGCGGCATCCTGTCCCAGCATGATGATCTACCGTGCTCCTGGACTCAATCGGTTTGCTGTGCGGCGGCAAGGCTGGTATGTACCTTGCGCGCCCGTTGTTCGATAAGGGCGATAATCCTGCGCAGGGTGTCGCATTCGCCGTGTTGCGTGGTAAACGCCGCCTGCAATGCCTGGGCGGCCGGCACGATGTCGGTCGCCATTTCGACCAGCATCTGCCTGACCATTTTGTAACCGACGCCGATGTCCTTGGCGAACTGCTCCCAGCGCCTTGCAATGATCCACTCCGACCGGTCCTCGCCGCCGATCTTCATCGCCATGCGGTTGTTCAGCTCCGGGTAAACGGCGGTACACATCAGGTCGTAGAACGGCGCGAGGTGGGGGCCCTGGCCGTCGAGCAGCAGGGCGATGTTCTTGCCATGGGCATCGGCATTGCCGATCAGGGTGTTGAAGATGACCCATTGCACCAGGGCCTTGATGTCGGCCACCGGCCGGATGCTGTTTTCGCGCAGCAGCCTGAAGCAGGCTTGCAGCGACGGGCCGCCCTCTTTCTCGTATTTCTGATCCGGCGCTATGCCCAGGGCCTGGCAGAAGTCCTCCTGATGAAGACGGCGAACCTTGCCGTCCTGACTCCGCTCGCGGTCATAGCGCGTCACCAGATAGAGGGGGACCTCTTGGTGCAGCAGGGTGGCTTGCGGCACCGGCAAGCCCATGCGGCCGGCAAGCTGCATGCAGAACACCTCGTTTTGCACCGTGTCGGCAAAGCGGGTTATGGGCGGCTTGAGGATGTGCCGGCTGGGCAGATTGCCCAGCGGCAGGCAAACCTGGCCGGCAGCCTCGTCGTAGTAGACCGGCAGCTTGTTCTGCGCCCCGGCCAGGGAGAGACGGAAGCCGGCTTCGCCGGCGAGCATGGGGCGTTTGGGCAGGTCCCGGATCAGGGCGTTGAGTTCGTCGTCACTTAAGGGGCGGTATTCGCCTTCATCGCTCAGCTTCGCGCCGTCGGGCAGGAGACTGACCGCGCCGGCGCACTCGCCGCCGATAGCCTCCAGCAACGCAAAGTCATTGCCCTCCGATAGTCCCAGCCGGCGGGCGATGACCTCGCGCAATTCGGACTCGGGCAGGAGATTGGCAAAGAAGGGACGCGCACTGTCGTCGGCGTAGATTTCCGGCTGGAGAGGCAGGGCCAGGGAGAGCGGCACCGCATGGCCGCTGGCCAGCCAGGCTTCGTCGTACTGAAACGAGAAACGGCGCTTTTCGCCCAGCCACAGCCGGCCGACCCGTTCATTGCGCAGGTAGACGGTGAGCGTGTCGCTCATTGGTCGTCCGCCTTGGGCGAGATTGCCGGCTCACTACGTCGCCAGCCGCGGGGTTGAATGGATATTTCCAGCCCAAGGCATTGAAGCACCTGCAGCACCTTCGCCAATTCCATGGTGGGTTTGCCGTTCTCCAGATCGGAAATGAACCGGGTCCCCACGCCGCAAAGCGAGGCGAATTCGCCCTGGGTGGCGGCCTGGGCTTTGCGGTGGGCACGCACCAGCCGACCGATCTCCTCGGCGGACGAAATATTCCCGTACGGTAAGTTATTGCCCTGCCCCATGACGCTGCCCTGCATTTATTCCCGCTCGGGAACACTAGCGCATGCGTCTGCTACACACAAGCAATATTTTCCCGAGCGGGAATAAGTCATGGCAAATCGGGGATGTACTCTGGATTTTCTTGGCCAGGCGACTTGATTACTTCTTTTCCCTTTCCACCTGCTTCTCGATAGCCTCCAATTCCCGCATATCCTCCTCATCAGCCGCCTCCGCCTCGATGCGGCGCCGGTTGGCGTCGAAGGCTTCGTAACGCTCATTGGCAACTTTCTTCATTTGCTCGGTGCTGATGTTGCCCGCGTTTTGCAACACCGGCCGCTCGCTGAACTCCAGTAGCCGATCCACGTTCTGGCGCCAGTAGTCCAGCGTCAGGTCCTTGCGCTCCCGGGCCCGCAGTTCGGCCTGTTCCAGGAAGATGACCACCAGCCGGTTGAGGGTGTCCACCTCGTCGGCGCTGAGGTAGTTCTTGGCGATGATGACGTCCTGCTTACGCACCCGCGAGCCTTTCCAGGTGGTCAACGCCATGTTGGGCGCGGACGGGTCGGCACGGGAAACAACCAGCTCGGTGGCGGTCTGCTGGGTGACGGCGTAGAGCAGCTTGTTCTGCACCTCGGCGAAGAACAACTGGGCCTCCTTGTCGTCCTTGCGGTAATCGCTGCTGAGGGCGAAGAGGTCGCGCACCTTCTGGTAGAAGCGCAGTTCCGAGGCGCGAATCTCACGGATGCGGGCGAGCAGCTCGTCGAAGTAATCCCAGCCGCCGGGGTTCTTCAGGCGCTCGTCGTCCATGACGAAGCCCTTCACCAGGTATTCGCTCAGGTGGGCGGTGGCCCATTGGCGGAACTGGGTGCCGCGGGGAGAGCGGACGCGGTAACCGATGGCGAGGATTATTTCGAGTCGGTAGAGGCTGGTGCGGTAATTCTTGCCGTCGGCGGCAGTTATTAAAGATTCCTTAATAACTGAACCGGAAAGCTCGCCTTCTTTCAATATGTTACGGATGTGGATGTTGACGTTGGATACCGTAACCCCAAACAGCTCGGCGATTTCGCTTTGGGTCAGCCAGGCGCTGCCATCCTCCGCGCGCAGTCGTACCTCGGCCTGGCCGTCTTCCGTGCGGTAGAGGATCAGCTCGCTCACGCTGGTTCAATCCTGTTTGGTCATCAGGGCGTAGCCCTTCGGCAGTACTGACATCCTTGCTCCATTCATCGGCCCAGGGCCTTTAATTATCGTTATCCCGGATAGTTCGGGCAGCCGACGAATCGTACCAAATTCCACCCTGCCGGCCACGGCTGCTTGCCTTCCACCGCAAAGCTTGCGGCAGCCACGAATCGTATCACGGGCATTCGATCAGGCCTTCCACGCCAGGGCAAGCTGTCTGTCTACGCCCCAAGCCGCCGACCAATTCTCGTTCCCCGCCCCGGATACCTCCGATAATCCCCGCACGGCTTCCGGCCGGTTCCCGGTCTACGCTCTTTGAAGCGGTCGCCGCTCTCCCACGAACCAGAGGACTCCCCCTATGAAATCCCTGATCGCCCTTCCGCTCTTGGCCGCCCTTGCCTTTTCCGTCCAGGCCTCCACGACAGATAAACCGGCCGGCCATCCTCCGACCGGACGTGACGGCGCCATGAATGCCGAGATGACGCAGCAGGGCAAGGTGGTAAGCGTGGTGGAGACGCAGGGCTTTACCTACATCGAGGTGCAGCGGGGCAAGGACAAGCTTTGGCTGGCGGCGCCGACCACGGCGGTCAAGGCGGGGGATACGGTCCACTTCGCGGAGCAGTCGATGATGCCCCGCTATCACAGCAGCAGCCTCAACCGGGACTTCGACAACATCATGTTCGTGAACCGGGTGAAGGTGACGCCGGCGGGGAAGTAGCCTGGGGCCTAGTTAACTTGGTTCGCTGACAACATAGCTGGACATTGGTAAAAAATTCCTCATACTTGCATAATGTGCAAGTTTCTGGAATTTTACCCCCTATGCAGACGCTAACGCAGTGCATCATTGATCAGGGATTGGCCAATCGCCTGCTTTCGGATACCCAGCTCGCCCGGTTGCTGGACGGCAGCGCCCAGCGTCGCCATAACCTGGTCAATCGGGCGATGAAGGCCGGGGAACTGGTGCGCCTGCGCCGGGGCGCCTATGTGCTCGATGACCGCTTCCGCACCTACCCCGCGCATCCTTTTGCCCTGGCGCAAGCTTTTGTGGCGGGGAGCTATGTCTCCTTCGAAACTGCGCTTGCCTATCACGGCTGGATCCCCGAGGCGGTTTACACCACGGCATGCGTCACTCCGGGGCGCAAGACCTTAACTCACGATCATCCTCTGTTCGGCAGCTTTTCCTTCCACCCGCTGGCGATTGCGCCCGGACACTTTCTGGTACAGGTTGAACGACTGCAGGCTGTGCAACAAACCATGTTGGTGGCGAAGCCGTTCCGCGCACTGATGGATCTTGTGTGTCTGCGCAAGGTGGAGTGGCAGGGGATGGGTTGGCTGGTCGATGGGCTGCGCATCGACCATGAACATTTGCGCAGCGTATCGGACACCGACATCAGGATGCTCGGTGCGGTGTATAGCCAGAAGAGAGTGAAATCCTTTTTGCATGCATTCGCCAGGGAGTTGGGCAATGATTGAAATGCTGCAACGAAGACTCGACGGTTACCGCGCCGCCAATCCGGTGTTGGAGGAGCAGGCGATCAGGGAGATTCTGCAGGAGGTGGCGCTGTATGCCCTGTGGCGTTCGGGCTTCTTCGAGGTGGCTGCGTTTCAGGGCGGCACCAGCCTGCGCATCCTGCACCAATTGCCGCGCTTCTCGGAGGATCTTGATTTTACTCTGAAGGAACCGGACCCCGCGTTTAACTGGCGGAAGCACCTGGCTGGGCTGGTTGATGTGTTGCGGGAGTTCGGACTTCAGTCGGACGTGCTGGACCGGAGCCGCATGGACCTGAACGTGCGCAAGGCGCTGCTGAAAGACAATTCCATCGCTAATCAGTTGAACCTGAGCTTCTCTCAAGGCGCTGCCTACAGGAGCCTGACGATCAAGCTGGAGATCGACGTCAATCCTCCTGCCGGCTCGGGCTTCGACTACAGCTATCTCGACTTCCCCCTCGACTACGAGGTTTGCCATCAGAATCTGCAAAGCAATTTTGCGCTAAAGCTTCATGCGCTGTTGTGCCGGCCGTATCTGAAGGGTCGCGACTGGTATGACTTCAATTGGTATGTGAAGCAAGACGTCAGCCCAAACCTGCCGCATCTGCAGAATGCATTGCGGCAGTACGGGCCGTGGGCGGGGACGGAGATGGTCGTTGATGGCGCGTGGCTCAAAGATGCGCTTGCAGAAAAAATTCGTGCCGTCGACTGGAAGGCTGCGGCACAGGACGTTGAAAGGTTTCTGGGCACCGCAGAGCGCGAGAGTCTGAAGCTATGGAGCGATAAGTTCTTTCTCGCCAAGGTGGCGCAATTACCGTAGGGCCTGTTGCGGGACTCCGGGATATCGTCCGCTGCGCTGGGTTGGTCGCGGATGCGATCCGCTCCTACAAAAACCTTCCGGGCCCTCCCCACGGCATGGGGAGGAGCTCCTCCCCACAACGCGATTGAGGGTAGCGGGCGCTTACTCCACGGTGACGCTCTTGGCCAGGTTACGCGGCTGGTCGACGTCGGTGCCCTTGAGCACGGCGACGTGGTAGGCGAGGAGTTGCAGGGGGATGGTGAAGATGATGGGCGCGACGTGGCCGCCGGCGGGGGGGACGACGGTAACGTGGACGCGCTCGGATTGGGCCATGCCGGAGGCGTGGTCGGCGAAGACGTAGAGTTCGCCGCCGCGGGCACGCACTTCTTCCAGGTTGGACTTGAGCTTTTCCAGCAGGGCGTCATTGGGGGCGACGGCGATGACGGGCATGGCCTCGTCCACCAGGGCGAGGGGGCCGTGCTTGAGTTCGCCGGCGGGATAGGCCTCGGCGTGGATGTAGGAGATCTCTTTCAGCTTGAGCGCGCCTTCCATTGCCACCGGATACTGCACGCCGCGGCCTAGAAATAAGGCGTGGTGCTTGTCGGTGAAGCGTTCGGCGAGGCGGTGGATTTCGTCGTTGAGGGCGAGCACGTCTTCGACGTGGCGCGGCAGCGCCTCCAGCTGCTCGACGATGGCGCTTTCGCGTTCGGCGCTCAGCTTGTGGCGGCGGCCGAGGGCGATCACCACCAGCAGCAGGGCGACCAGCTGGGTGGAGAAGGCCTTGGTGGAGGCTACGCCGATCTCGGGACCGGCGCGGGTCATCAGCACCAGATCGGCCTCACGCACCAGTGAGCTTTCCGGCACGTTGCAGATGGCGAGCGAGGGACCGTAGCCCCACTCCTTGGCGGCGCGCAGGGCGGCCAGGGTGTCGGCGGTTTCGCCGGACTGGGAGATGGTGATCACCAGGGCGTCGGGATTCGGCACCGGGTGGCGGTAGCGGAACTCGCTCGCCACCTCGACGTGACACGGCACGCCGGCGACGCCCTCGAACCAGTTACGCGCGACGAGGCCGGCATGGTAGCTGGTGCCGCAGGCGATGATCTTAACCGCCTTCACCTGGTCGAACACCGCCGCCGCGTTGGGGCCGAAGGCGGCCTCCAGCACGCGGCCGCCGGCGATGCGCCCTTCCAGGGTGTCGCTGATGGCCTGCGGCTGCTCGTGGATCTCCTTCAGCATGTAGTGGCGGAATTCGCCGCGCTCCACCGCATCGAGCGACAGTTCGCTTTCCTTCACCACGCGCTCGACGCGCTCGCCGCCGGCGTTGAAGATGACGAGCTGGTCGCGGCGGATGTCGGCGACGTCGCCCTCTTCGAGGAAGATGAAGCGGCGCGTCACCGGCAGCAGCGGCGCCACGTCGGAGGCGATGAAGTGTTCGCCGATGCCGATGCCGATGACCAGCGGGCTGCCGCGGCGGGCGGCGATGAGGCGGCCCGGTTCGTGGGTGCTCACCACGCCGAGGGCGTAGGCGCCGTGCAGTTCGCTGACGGTGGCCTGCACCGCGGCGAGCAGGTCGAGGCCGCGCGCGGTGTGGCTGTGCACCTGATGGACGATGACCTCGGTGTCGGTCTGCGAGGTGAATTCATAACCGGCGGCCTGCTGCGCGGCGCGCAGGGCCTCGTGGTTTTCGATGATGCCGTTGTGCACCACCGCGATCTCCTTGCGACAGATGTGCGGGTGGGCATTCTTCTCGCTCGGCACGCCGTGGGTGGCCCAGCGGGTGTGGGCGATGCCGGTGCTGCCACGGAACGGATGCCGCGCCAGTTCGTCGGCCAGTCCCTGCACCTTGCCGAGGACGCGGGCACGGGCGATCGCGTTGTGCTCGTCCAGCACGGCGACACCGGCCGAGTCGTAGCCGCGGTATTCCAGGCGGCGCAGACCCTCGACGAGGATCGCCACGACGTCACGCTCTGCTACACCACCGACGATTCCGCACATTTGTTGAACCCCAGTTGCAAGTTACAAGTGACAAGTTGCAAGAGAAAACTGTGTTCTTCTTTTACTTGTCACTAGTCTTCTTAACCGGCCGCTTCCAGCCGGGGATGGTCATCTGTTTGTTGCGGCTCAGGGTGAGCTCGCCGGCCGGCGCGTCCTTGGTGATGGTGGAGCCCGCGCCGATGGTGGCGTTGTCGGCCACCGTCACCGGGGCCACCAGTTGGGTGTCGGAACCGACGAACACGCCGTCGCCGATCACGGTGCGGTGCTTGTTGGCGCCGTCGTAGTTGCAGGTGATGGTGCCGGCGCCGATGTTCACCTTCGCGCCCATGGTGGTGTCGCCGATGTAGCTCAGGTGATTGACCTTGGAGCCGGCGCCGATTTCGCTCTTCTTCACCTCGACGAAGTTGCCGATGTGGGCGCCATCGGCGATGCGTGTCTCCGGGCGGATGCGCGCAAACGGACCGATGTGGGCCCCGCTGCCGATCATGGCGCTGTCGATGATGCTCATCGGTTTCACTTCCGTGCCGGCGCCGATCTCCACGTCCTTCAGCACGCAGTTGGCGCCGATGGTCACGTTATCGCCCAGCACCACGCGACCCTCGATCACCACATTGACGTCGATGATCACGTCGCGTCCCACGCTCAGTTCGCCGCGCAGATCGAAGCGCGCCGGATCGAGCAGGGTGACGCCGGCGAGCATCAACTGCCGGGCCTGGCGTTGTTGCAGCGCACGCTCCAGCGCGGCGAGCTGGGCGCGATCGTTGATGCCGGAAACCTGGTCGATATCGGGGGCGCTGACGGTGTTGATCATCACGCCATCTTCCACTGCCATGGCGATGATGTCGGTGAGGTAGTACTCACCCTGCGCATTGTGGTTGTCCAGCCGCTCCAGCCAGCCGCGCAGACGGTCGGCATCCACCGCCAGCAGGCCGGTGTTGATCTCGCGGATGGCACGCTCTTCCGCGCTGGCGTCCTTCTGTTCGACGATGCGCTGCACGCGGCCGTCACGGTCGCGCACGATGCGGCCGTAGCCGGTGGGGTTGTCCAGCTCGATGGTGAGCACGGCAAGGGCATCGGCGGCGGCATCCACCAGCCGGTCGAGGGTTTCCATTTCGATCAGCGGCACGTCGCCGTAGAGGATCAGCACGCGGCTGTCGTCGCTGACCGCGGGCATGGCCTGGGCCACGGCATGGCCGGTGCCGAGCTGTTTGTCCTGCAACGCCCAGGCGGCATCGAGATGGCCGAGCCGCTCGCGCACGAGGTCGGCGCCGTGGCCGTAGACGATGTGGATCTGCTGGGGTTCGAGCAGGCGGGCGGTGCGGAAGACGCGGGCCAGCATCGGCTCGCCGCCAACGGCGTGCAGCACCTTGGGCAGTGCCGACTTCATCCGTGTGCCCTGGCCGGCGGCCAGGATGATCACTTCCAGTGCCTGATTCATCTAAGTGTCTGTCTGCAATGTGTCCGGCGGGTTGCAACCCGCCCTACATCAGAAGGTAGGATGGGTGGAGTGCAACGTAACCCATCATGTGTTGCTTGCCATCGATGGGTTGCGCTGCGCTTTACCCATCCTACACGTCTCAATGCAGGCCCTGCGCCTGCGCCACCTCGCCGGTCATCATCTCCTGCGCCGTGGCGTCGCGCACGGCGGCAACGCGCACGGCGAAGATCAGGTTCTTGCCGGCCAGGGGGTGGTTGCCGTCCAGGGTGATGGTGCCGGCATCGAGATGGGTGACGGTCATGGTCACGGTCTCGCCCGCCTCATTGGTGAACTCGGCCTGGGCACCGAGACGGCGGAAGTCGGGCGGGACGTTTTCGATGACGTCGGTAAAGGTCAGGTCGGGGTTACTAGGGCCGAAGGCGTCGTCCGGGGTGAGCAGGACTTCGACGCCATCGCCCACCGCCTTGCCCTCCAGCGCCGCCTCGATCTTTTCATACAGCCCGGCGCGGCCGCCGTGCAGATAGTCGACGGGGATCTCCACCGCCTCCAGCAGATTGTCGTCGGCCTGGTCGCGGATGGTGTAGGTCACGGAGACCACCTTGCCGCGGCTGACTTTTGCTTCCGCCATTATTCCTGCCCCCCAACTGTTGTTTCCCGTGGGTCGGGCTTCAGCCCGACGCCTGTGTCCGAGCCGCAGTGCTATCGGGCTGAAGCCCGAGCCACGGCCCGGAATTTTCCGGGTACGAAAAAAAAGGGCAGTGTATCACTGCCCTTTTTTGTTCTCATCTGCTGCGGCCGATTTAGCGGCGGGTCTTGTCCCGCATGCGCTGAATCATCTGCAGCTGGGCGATGGCCTGGGCCAGTTCGGCCTGGGCCTCGGCCCACTCCATCTCGCCGGTGCGGTCGCGCATGGCCTGCTCGGCGCGCTCCTTGGCCTGGAGCGCGGCGGCCTCGTCCATGTCGCGGGCACGCAGTGCGGTGTCGGCCAGCACGGTAACGGTGTGCGGCTGCACTTCGATCATGCCGCCGGAGACATAGAAGAAGTCTTCCTCACCGCCCTGCTTGACGACGCGCACCTGGCCCGGCTTGAGCTGGGCAAGGAAGGGGCTGTGGCGCGGCATGATGCCGACCTCGCCTTCCTT
>Ga0172382_10004718_pt1 | contig 20739 bp, 12 predicted proteins | sample Leawel138RmetaG_FD_122245 | JGI IMG/M metagenome (GOLD analysis project Ga0172382, IMG submission 122245) | Leachate microbial communities from a municipal landfill in Southern Ontario, Canada - Leachate well 138R metaG | ecosystem: Engineered > Solid waste > Landfill > Unclassified | place... | reverse complement strand
TTTTCGGGTGGGCGGCATATCGGCCCGGCTGAGGATGGCCTGCCGGAAGGCTGGAACCTGATTTCCCCGGTCGACCTTCACTGCATCAAGGCGAGCGGAGTGACCTTTGCCCTTTCCGCGATCGAACGGGTGATCGAGGAACGGGCGCGTGGCGATGCGGCAAAGGCGGCTGAAATCCGCGAGATGCTGGAAGACCGGGTCGGCAGCGGCATTCGCTCCGTCGTGCCCGGCAGCGAGGAGGCGATGGCGCTCAAGCAGGCGCTGATCGATCAGGATATGTGGTCGCAATATCTGGAGGTCGCGATCGGGCCGGACGCCGAGATTTTTTCCAAGTCCCCGGTGCTTTCAACTGTCGGCCATGGCGCCCTGATCGGGGTGCGTTCGGATTCGAGCTGGAACAACCCGGAGCCCGAAATAGTGCTGGTGGTCGATGCGCATGGCGATGTTGTCGGTGCGACACTCGGCAATGACGTCAATCTGCGGGATTTTGAGGGGCGTTCGGCGCTGCTGTTGTCCAAGGCGAAGGACAATACGGCATCCTGCGCGATTGGGCCGTTTATCCGCCTGTTCGATGACAGATTCACGATCGACGATGTTCGCCGGGCCAATGTCGATCTGCTGATCGAGGGCATGGACGGCTATCGGCTTGAGGGCACCAACCGGATGAGTGAGATCAGCCGCGATCCGCTCGACCTCGTCGCGCAGACACTGAGTGAGCATCATTATCCGGATGGGTTCGTGCTGTTCTGCGGCACGCTGTTTGCGCCGACGCAGGATCGGGACACGCCGGGCGGCGGTTTTACGCACAAGCCGGGGGATAGGGTGACGATCAGTTCGCAACGGCTGGGCAGCCTGTCGAACATTGTCACGACATCCCGCGATGCGCCGCCATGGACCATGGGGATTGCCGCGCTGATGCGCAATCTCGCCGCGCGCGGTTTGATCGAAAAGCTGTGAGGTTCGATCCGGGGCGGAGGCGGATGAAAACGGGCATGCCGGCAGACAGCGCCGGAAATGCCGGGATGGAATGAAGGAGTATGCATATGGCACGAACGGCTACGGCAGATCGATGCAGCTGATGGAAGCGGACGCAAATGTAATGGCGAGCCGCGCCAGCTATCCGAGCCTTATGGGGAAGCGCGTTATCGTCACCGGAGGGGCTTCCGGTATCGGCGAGGGAATGGTCGAAGCCTTTGTCCGGCAGGGGGCCTCTGTGGCCTTTCTCGATATTCAGAAAGAGGCCTCGAATATCCTTGCCGAACGACTGGCCGATGCCCGGTACATGCCGGTTTTCGAAGTGTGCGACATCACCGACACTGATGATTTCAACGCGGCGCTCGACCGGTTGATGATCGTGCTCGGCGGGTGTGATGTGCTGATCAACAATGCCGGGAATGATGATCGCCACCGGATCGGGGATATAACGCCCGCTTATTGGGATGAGCGCATGGCAGTGAATCTGCGGCACCAGTTTTTTGCAGCCAAGGCGGTAATCCCGGCGATGCAAGAGGCCGGGGGCGGCAGCATCATCAACCTCGGGTCGATCAGCTGGCACCTCGGACTGGAAAACCTCATCATTTACCAGACCGCCAAGGCTGCGGTCGAAGGACTCACGCGCAGCCTGGCGCGCGAACTCGGCCGGTCGGGGATCCGCGTGAATTCGATCATTCCGGGCAATGTGCAGACCCCGCGGCAAATGCAGTGGTATTCGCCCGAAGGCGAGGCGGAAATCGTGGCCGCGCAATGTCTGAATGGGCGCATTCAGCCGATCGACATCGCCGCCATGGCGCTGTTTCTGGCCTCTGAGGATGGGCGTTTCTGCACTGCCCATAATTATTGGGTAGACGCCGGATGGCGGTGAGCGGCCCTGTGTCGCTGGCCCATGATGCCGGGGCGACGTTGGGCGAGGGGCCTGTCTGGGACGAGGCGCGGCAATGTTTGTGGTTCGTTGACATCAAGGCGCCGGCGATATGGCGTTTTGATCCGGTCAGCGGTTGCGCCCGGCGCATCGAGGCGCCTGATCAGGCCGGATGGGTGCTGCCCACCAGAGAGGGGAGCTTGCTGATCGGCCTGAAAAGCGGCCTGCACCTGCTGGACCTGGAAAGCGGCGGTTTCGCAAATGTCGCCGAAGTGCCGGGCGAGCCTAAGCATAATCGCCTGAACGATGCCTGCACTGATGCCGCCGGGCGCGTATGGTTCGGTTCGATGGACGACGATGAGAACAGGGAAACCGGCCGCTATTATCGGTTCGAGCGCGGTTCCATCGTCGTCGTCGGACCGCGGCGCATGACCATTACCAACGGCCCGGCCATCAGCGGCTGCGGCCGCCATATCTATTTTGCCGACACGCTGGGCAAAAAAATATATTGCGCCGATCTGAGCGAAGGTGGCCTGCCGGGGGAAGCCCGTCTGTTTGTGGATATCGCCCGGGATTTCGCGGATGCCTATCCCGATGGGCCGGTGGTCGATGCCGAAGGGTGCGTGTGGACTGGCCTCTGGAACGGCTGGGCAGTAGCGCGCTATTCGCCGGAAGGGGAATTGCTGGAAACCGTGCCGATGCCGGTTGCCAACATCACGAAGATTGCCTTTGGCGGAGAGGATCTACGGACCGTTTTCGTCACCACCGCGCGAAAGGGCCTCGATGAGGCCGCGCTTGAAGCGCAACCTTCCGCCGGAGGCCTGTTTTCTTTCCGCAGCGATGTGGCCGGAACGGCCACGACACCGGTGGAGATGTCATGAGCTATTCTGTCCCCTTCGCGCTTGTTCTGCTCGCTTCCTCAACCTCGGCGCTGGCGACCCCGATAGTGTCTCCTTACTGGACCGACCATGCGGTCATCCAACGCGGTAAGGCCATCATGGTGGAGGGTGAAGCCAGGCCGGGCGAGCGGGTGAGCGGCACATTGGGTGATGAAGGCGTGCAGGCCGTGGCCGATGGTGACGGGCATTTCACACTTGGATTTCAGCCTCGGGAGGCAGGTGGGCCCCCACTGACATTGACGGTTGGCGATCGTCAGGTTCGCGATTTGCTGGTGGGAGATGTCTGGCTCTGCTCGGGGCAGTCGAACATGGCCTTCATGGTCGAGCAGGGGCTGAATGCGGGGGCGGAAATCGCCGCTTCCGCCGATGACGGGTTGCGCCTGTTGCGGGTACCGGACGGCTCGGCGGTCCGGCCGCAGACAGGGTTTAGCGAGCCCGCGCAATGGACGCCTGCCGCGCCCGATACGGTGCGGCATTTCTCTGCCGCCTGCTATTTCATGGCGCGCGACCTGCGGGAAAGCCTGAGGGTCCCGGTGGGAGTGATCAACTCCAGCTATGGCGGTTCGCAGATCCGTGTCTGGCTTACGCCCGAAAGCGGTAAGGCGCTGTACGGGCAGGCGCAGATGGACATGCTGCGGTCTTTCGGCTCCGATGAGCTGGGCACGGTGGCGCGGTTCGCGCCGACCTGGGAGGGATGGTATCGCGAGCATTCGGGCGGTTCCACGCCCTGGCTGACGCCGGATGCCCTGCACTGGGATGCGGTGCCGCAGATCAGCGTGTGGAATGCGTGGCCGGGATCGCCGCTGGTGGACAGCCCGATCGGCACGGTCTGGCTGCGGCGTGAGGTGAACCTGACCCCCGCGCAGGCGAAGGCGGGCGGTCTGCTTTCGTTGGGCATAATCGACGAGATCGACATGAGCTGGGTGAACGGACATCCGGTGGGCAACAGCTTCGGCTGGGACGTGGAACGGAAATATGCGATTCCATCCCGGTTCCTGAAGGCGGGCCGGAACGAGATCATCGTCGCCGCGACCAATAGCTGGGGCACGGGTGGTTTTGCGTCTTCGCCGGAAAAGCTGAACTTCACGCCGAGTGGTGAGGCGCCGATCGCGCTGGCTGATGGCTGGCGCTACAGTAAGGCGCCAATGACGGCGTTTCCGCCGCGCAGCCCGTGGGACACCAATGCCGGTATCGGCGTGCGCCATAATGCGATGGTGGCTCCGCTCGGCCATGTCGCGCTGAAAGGGGCGGCATGGTATCAGGGCGAAAGCGATGTCGATCTGCCCGGCTATCGCGACCGGATGCGGGAACTCTTCGCGGGCTGGCGGAAGCAATTTTCACCGGATATGCGGATGTTGGTGGTACAGCTCGCCAATTATGGCCCGGTGCAATTGGCGCCCGGCCCCTCGGGCTGGGCGGATCTGCGCGAAGATCAGCGTCAGGCTGTGCTGGCTGATAAAAATGCTGCGCTGGTGACGGCGATCGACATTGGCGAACGCATCGATATTCACCCGGCCAACAAGCAGGTGCTGGGCCATCGGCTCGCCCTTGCGGCGCAGGGGCAGGCTTTACCTCAACCGGTCGCGGCCATGCACGAGAATGGGGGGATTTGCATCCGTTTTGCGGGCGTCGATGAAAAGCTGATTGCGTGGAGCGGGGCTGGCCCGCTGGCATTCGAACTATGCGGCGCGGAGCAGGCAAGCTGCCGTTATGCCGAGGCGCGCATGGATGGCGCGACCGTGCTGCTGGCCGATGATGGCAAGCCGGCGACCCGGATACGCTATGGCTGGGCGGACAGCCCGGTCGTCAATGCCTATGACCGGCGGGCTATGCCGCTGCCTGGGTTCGAACTGCCGATTGCCGACCGCTGATCGAACGGAAACGGGAGCTGGACAGGCCGGACAGGCGGAACGAGATCAGCCATTCTGCCTGCTGGCGTTCCAGACTTTGCGGGCAAGGCCCGGAGAACTGTCCGACTGGCGGCGCACGATCGAGTAATCGAGTTTGAGATGTACTGGTTCGCTGGCTTTGCCACTGCGTTCGGTTCGTAATTGAGTGGCGAGCAAGGCCAGCGCCCGGCTTGCCATTTCATGGATCGGCTGGCGGATGGTGGTCAGTTCCGGCCAGATCGTGCTTGCAATCGGTGTATCGTCGAAGCCGCAGACCGTGAGGTCGAGCGGAACGTCGAGATGGCGGCGCTGGGCCACGGCGATGGCGGCAGCGGCCATGTCATCATTGGACGCGAAGATCGCGGTGGGCGGATCGGGCTGGTCGAGCAGATACATGGCCGCGTCAATGCCGGAGCGATAGGTGAACAGGCCCTGCCGCACCAGACTGTCCGGTACGTCCAGCCCGGCCGCCGCCATCGCGTCGAGATATCCTGACAATCGCTTACCACTCGCTGTCTGGTGCGGGTTGCCGATGATGAAACCGATGCGCTTGTGACCGAGTGCGATGATATGGCTCGTCATGTCATAGGCGGCCTGATATTCGTCGATCATCACGGCCCAGTCGTCGGGATCGGCCGTGCCCGGACCGACCAGTATCGCGCGACCGCCCAGTTCATGCAGCAGGTCGAGCAACGGGCGTTCATCGCAGAGCGGCGGCGGCAACATGAAGCCGTCAATGCCGCCGCGCATCAGCCGACGAACCACCTCCTGCTCGTCTTCGCCGAATGTGCAACGTTCCACCACTAGATGCACATCGCTATGGCTCGCTTCTTCGAGACAGCCGGTCAGGAATTCGCTGAGGTAGGAGGCGGAGGGGTTGGTATAAAGCAGCGCGATACGGAGCTGCGATGCGCCTGCCAGGCTGCGTGCGGCGCGGTTGGGGGAATAGTTGAGCTGTTCGATCGCGGCGAGTACCGTTTTGCGGGTATCTTCGCGTACGCTCGCTTCTTTGTTGATGACGCGGCTTACGGTCATCGGCGAGCAGCCTGCCAGATGAGCCACATCGGCAATGGTCGGTCGGCCTAATTGTTTTCGGGCACCCCGCTTTTTTCGGTTCATATCGTCTTCATTCGCCATGCGGCGATCTAAAACCGGTTTTATCGCTACCGCAAGCAAATCATGTCGGGAATCCGCGCTTATCCGTTCCATTGCGGCAATTGGGTGGTGAAACGATGCGGATTTCGGATTCGGAGCACAGGTGGTCGCTTGCTGTCAGGAGAGCGCTATCATTTTGCAGGTTGAGGCGGCCGGACAGGGAGGGAGCAGCCGGGCCTTGCGGCGGTCGGCCGCCGCTGCAATGGGGGTGCTTTCCGGCATGTGCGACCACAAGAAACAGAAAAGGGCGCGGTCGGGGCAATGGTGACCGCGCCCTTCCTGGGGTCGGGAAGACAGGAACTTTCCCCGACCTCAAGCCGGAGAAAGTTTCAGGACTCGTGCCAGCCTTCCATCTCTTCCAGTTCCTTGCCTTTCGTCTCCTTGATGAAGGAGCGGACGAGAAAGAAGCTGATCGCCGCGCAACATGTGTAAAAGGCGTAGGTGACGCCGAGGCCCAGCCCGCTCGCCATGCCCGGAAAGGATTGCACCACTGCATAATTGGCGGCCCATTGCGCAAGCCCGCACACGGCGAGAGCAGATCCGCGCAGCTGGTTGGGGAACATTTCGCCCAGCATCACCCACATTACCGGGCCCCAGCTGATATTGAAGAAGATGACATAGAGATTGGCGGCGATCAGCGCGATCATGCCGATCGACTGGGGGAGTACGAGATTGCCTGCCATATCGAGGGAACCGCTGGTAAAGGCCCAGGTCATGGAGCCGAGCGTGACCGCCATACCTGCGGAACCGATCAGCAGCAGTGGTTTGCGGCCGATCCGGTCGACCAGGCCGATGGCCACGAAACAGGCTGCGATCGAGACGAAGCCGGAGATGATATTGCGCTGCAGGGCGGTTTCTTCCGAGGCCCCGGCCAGTTTCCACAATGTTTCGCCATAATAGAAGATCACGTTGATGCCGACCAGTTGCTGGAACACGGCCAGAACCAGCCCGGCCCAGACGATCGGACGCAATATCGTGCCTGGGGCTGTCACGTCGCGCAGGCGGGGGCGGTGATCATGGGAGAAGCTGGCGCGGATTTCCTTCACCTTGGCGGATGCGGTGATGGGGCCGAACAGGCGTCCCAAAATGGCCTCTGCCTCGCCGGTGCGGTTCCTGCTGACAAGATAGCGGGGGCTTTCGGGGATCGAGAACAGTGCGATCAGGTAAATGGCGGCGGGAACCGACTGGGCCAGATACATCCAGCGCCAGGCAGGGTGCCCCGCTATTACGCCAAGCGAATCTCCGGCTATCTGGGCCAGGAGATAGTTGACGACGAAGGCCAGTGTCAGACCGGTAATGATCATGACCTGTTGTACCGATGTCAGCCGGCCCCGCATCTGTGCCGGGGCGACCTCGGAAATATAGGCAGGGGAAAGGACGCTGGCCGCGCCCACCGCCATGCCGCCCGCAAACCGGGCGATCACGAACAGGATATGGTCGGAAGTCAGCCCCTGTATCAGGGCGCCGATCAGGAAGATGATCGCTGACATCATCATCACGCGCTTGCGGCCCACCGCATCGGCCAGCCTCCCGGCAAGGAAGGCCCCGACGGCACACCCGATCAGGAGGGAGCCGACGGTGAAGCCGAGTCCGGCATCGTCGAGCGCGAAGGCGTCTCGCAGGCCCGCCTGTGTTCCGTTCACCGCGCCGCTGTCATATCCGAAAAGCAGCCCGCCGATCGTTGCCACCGCGACGATCGCACCTACCAGGGACAGTCTGATGCTTTCTTGCCCGCTCTCGCTCATCAGGTTCCTCTCTCTTCAACCCCTTTGCGGGGTTTCCATTTTGTTAGCGCTACCTAAAACAGAAATCCGCAATTTTGCAAGAGGTCTGTGCAGGATCGGAGATTAATTCGTCCGGTGCCGATTGTCGCCCGTCCGCCGGTTTCGAATTTCTAACGGGTCAGGGCGGCATCACCCCATGTCACGGGATCGGGAAAGCGCATGGGGTGTGCGCTGCGGGCCACGATCTCCAGCAGCTTCACCCCCGCCACATTGGCTTCAATTGGCGAGGGAGATTCGCCGAAATATTTGGGGGCGGATCGGGCGAGCAACCTCCCGTCCCCGTAAATGGCGAATGTAACGGGCTCGCTGCGGTCTCGGGCGCTGTCATCTACGCCAACCATGGCCGAGAATCGCGTAAACCCGTCATTGCGAACCTCCAGTCGCGAATTGGCGAGAACCCCGATACCGCTTGTGAAGCGATGGCCCGCTATGGCAAGTTCTTCACCATAGGGCGTTGCGTCAGCCTGCGCACCGCCCCAGCCGCCATAGCGGGGATGTTCGCCGGTGCCGTGCGTGGCCTGCCAGGGTAAAATCGCGCGATGGGTGACAGGTTCCGGTTGGGGCACGGTGATACCGTCCACTGCGGGGTTTACGCTGCCGGGCATTTCAGAGAGATAATAGCCATTGGGCAGCGCGCGTTTGCCATGGGCCCGAAAGATCAGGGTCTGGCGCGGCGCGAGCGCGAAGCCACGCTCGCCGCGAAAGTGCAACGACTCGCCCGTCCATAAATCGGTGAGGCCGATGTTGGCATCGGCGCGAAATTTGAGGTGGTCAGCGGTGAGTATCGCGTCGAGCGGAGCCGAAGTGCGGTTCAAAATCGCCACCGCCTTTGAGCCGTCTGCCAATGTCTTGGCATAGATCTGCACATCGTCGGAATCATAGGCGAGCACGGCCTGATTGCCTGCAGGGTCCTGATTGAGCGCGATGACCCGTTCATTGCCCAATATGGCCATCAGGTCGGGCGCTGCGTGGCGCAGGTCATAGCCGATGATGAGCGGCGCATTGAGCATTGCCCATAACGAGAAATGTGTGCGTGCTTCCGTCAGGTGATCGGCGTCGAACTCGCCATTGCCGACATAGAGCATATCCGGATCGTTCCACGACCCCGGTTGCGCATAGAGCGCGCGCCGCGAGGAACTGTCGAGATTGAACAGCATCCGGCCCCATATCGGGAAAATATCTTCGCTGGTGCGGGACATATTCCCGACATTCTTCGCCCAGGAGCGGACATCGGCCGACCCCCAGATGCAGAGCGAGAATATGAAATCCTTGTCGGGATTGTGCCGGTTGAGCGCCTCCGTGACCTGAGTGAAAAGCGCGCGAACGGCGGGAATATCGGTCCGGCCCAGCGAATCCGAATCGATCAGCGGGGGAAAGGCCCGGAATTCGCCGGACAATACGCGCGGGCTGGTTTCCGGTAGGCCCCTGATGCCACATCCATCCACCTTGATGAGGTCGAAGCCCCATTCCGCGAAATAAAGGGCGATATCCTGATCGACATGGCCGTAAAGCCCGATTTCCCGTTCGGCGACCGTGCCGCTGGGCAGGCCGGCCTTGTCGTCGCTGTAGATCTGGCCGCAGCTGTTGCGCCCGATTTCCGAATAAATGCCGGCCTTCAGCCCCATGCGATGCAACCGATCGGTCAGCGGGCGGAAGCTGGTGGAGCCGTCGCTGCGGACCGCCGATGGGAAACGATCCGTGCGGATGACCAGCCGCCCGTCCGCGCCGCGCCGCGCCCACCAGCCCTCGTCGAGATCGATATAGCGATAGCCTTTCGCGGCCAGACCAGAGGCGACGATCGTTTCCGCCGAACCGAGAATCTTCTCTTCATCTATGTCGAGGGCAAAGGCATTCCAGCTGTTCCAGCCCATGGGCGGCAAGGCTGCATTGCCGCCCTCATAGGCGGTCCATTGGCCGGTCGGATCAAGCTCGTCGGCCCAGACGGAGGACGGGGCGGGCGTCAGCAAGGCAGTCGCGGCAAGCAGGAGCAGGCCTCGGGTCATTCGGGGTCTCCCGGCATGAGGGTGAAGGTGTCGATGTCCAGAAAGCCGCCTTTCCCGCTTCCGTTGAAGCAGGAGAGGGCGAATTGTTCGCCCTGAAACGTGCCGGTGCGCCAGGCGAAGGCAAGCGGGAAGCTGCCGCCGAGTGGTGTCCAGTGCTGTCCGTCGAGGCTATAGGAAAGGCTGCCCTTGTCCGTGGTGAAGTCGGCATTGACGGATAACCATAGCAGCGAGCCGGCAATGGGGTGTTTTGCTACGCGGACGTCTGCGCGCGGCCCTTCTTCGGTGCTTTCGATCAGGGTTACGGACAGGAACGGGGCGCCGTTTGCATCGCGGCTTGCGGCGATGGTCGCGCTATATTGGCCGAACGTGCCGAGGCCGCAACGATCGCCTTCGCGAATAGCGGAAATATCCAGCCTGGCGGCGGCGCGGCTGCGCGGTCCCTGCGCCTTTTGCACCAGCGTGTTGCGTGCGGACCAGAGGCTGGGGGCTATGGTGGCATGAAGCCGTAACCAACCCGGTCTTTCGCCAAGCGACCAGGCGCGATTGTCGGGATTATGGTTCCATTGCCATTGCATGCCGAGTCGGGGTGCGGCGAAGTCATCTGAGGAAGCAAGCTGCGTGGGTGCAAAGCCGTCAAGGGGTTTGCGAGCCCGGTCGGGGACGCGGCCCGGCGCCGAAGGCGTGCCCCATATCGGCCAGTCGTCTTTCCAGAATATGGGGCTGAGATTGGTCATCCGGCCGATCGATCCGGCGTCGACCATGACGAAGCCGAACCAGCGTCCATCCGGCAGGTCGACCAGCGCGCCCTGATGACCGCCGGTCTTGTCGTCAATCTGCTCGCGGGTTTCCCAGGGGCCGAACAGGCTGCGCGATCGTGACACGGTGAGCGCAAGCCGGGGCGGGATGGCGTTGAACATATAGTACCAGCCGTTGCGCCGGATGATCTTCGATCCTTCCCCGCCCTTTATGTGGTGAATCTTCCGGGCGCTGACGACCTTGCTGAAATCGCGGTCGAGTGTCAGCAGGGTGATCGTGCCGTCGGTGTTGACCGCCATAGCGATATAGCCGGTGCCGTCATCGTCGATGAACAGGCCTGGATCAAAGGCTTCGCGGTCAAGCTCATGATAGCGCCATGGGCCGCGCGGATCAGGGGCATAGTAAATGCGGGTGTTGAAACCCACAGGTGTCACGGCGAGATAGAACATGCCCCGGAAATGGCGCAGGCTGGTGGCGTAAAGTCCGCGCCGATAGCTATCGCTGCCCCTCAGGTCATAGGCGGCCGTGCCTTCCAGCTTTTCGACCACATGGCTGTAAAACTCCCAGTTCACCAGATCGCGGGAATGCAGGATGGTGATGCCCGGCATGTTCACAAATGTCGTGCTGGCGAAATAGAAATCCTTGCCGACGCGGATGATGTCGGGGTCGGGATAATCGGCATAGAGGACCGGATTGCGGAAGGTGCCGTCCCCCTGATCGGCCTGCCAGACCTGTGCCATGACTGATGCCGGGGCGAGGAGGCAGGCGGCAATCGCCGCAACGGGCAGGTGTTTCATGGAATGGCTCCGCAATCTGGCCAAGAGGATCGATCAGTGCGCGAGATATTTGCCGAAGAAGGGCATCACATGGTTCTGAAAGCGATCGGCGACGGCGCTGGTGTGCGTACCGGGATAGATTTCGAAGCTATTGGCGATGCCATAGCTGCCGATCAGATCGTGCAGCTTTTCCGTGTCGGCCTTTAGCCCGTCCTGATCACCCACATCCATCGCGATGGCGGCATAACGGCGCAGATTGCCGATATATTGATCGGCAAAAGCAAGCGGTGAATTCGCCATCCATTTGGCCATGATGTCCGGGCGTACCGCTTTATCCTTCACCGGCAGATCAAGATAGAGCGGCGGGTTTTTCGGGTTGGGTGACCATGCGGCCGCCATGGCCAGCGCGCCGCGTATGCCGAAGGGCAGTGTTGCGGAATCGGCGGGCGATTTCAGCGCGGCGGTTTTCGTTTCCATATCGGGTTCGAAAGACGCAGGATCGCGTGTCGAAAGGCAGCATGGGCTCATGAGGTAGAGAGCACCGAACATGTCCGCATGTTTGAGGCCGATCCGCGTCGCGCCATATCCGCCCATCGAATGGCCGACCAGTCCGCGGCTGCGCCGGTCGGCGATCGTGCGGTAATGGCTGTCGATATAGCTGATCAGGTCGCGGGATATGAAGGTCTCGAAATCACCGGTTGTCGGGGAACTGGAATACATGGAGCCGTTGTGCGCGGTCTTGCTGTCCGGCAGTACGACGATCATTTCCGCAGTGCCTTTGGCGAAGGCGCCTTCCACGGTCTGGGGAACGTGGATTTCATGAGTCCATTGTTCGGCGCCGATCGAATAGCCGTGGAGTGCATAGATAACTGGATAATGTCTTCCCAGCTCTCTGGAGTAGCTCGGCGGAAGGATCACGATGACGTCGCGGTCAGCGAAGTCCCCTTCGAGATTGCCTTCAAGGGCGGCCGAATGGACCCTGATGCGTTCGACCATGGCTGGTTGTGCACCGGGAACGGGGGCGGGGACTTGCGTCGCCATCTGCGCCTGCACGGGCAGGGGGATTGTGGCCAGGGCGAGGGCGAGTGGGGTGATGAAGTCCCTGACGCTTCTGGAAAAGCGTTGGCGGCGCGGGTTCGGCATATGCTGGGAATGAGTGCTGGTGTTGCGATAATCTGTCATCTCATCCTGCCCTCTCCCGGATTGTTCCGGATCTCGGTTGTTTCTCCCAGAGCTTTGATCAAGCCTCTTGTGGGTTAATTTGTCTGTGTAAATATCCGATCTGTCAATTGGGAATGGAAGGAAATTTTTACGGAATGCCGATGGCCTCCATCCGGTAAATTCCATAACAATATAAAAACAATAGAATATTTTTATGATTTCAACGAGGTTTCCTGATGATAATAAATTTGGTATCGCTATCATTGGTGTTGTGATAATATATTAAATCAGAGTAATAAGCGGAGGGGGATGAGTGCGGAAACAAACAACTCTGGGTCGCCTTGCTTTTACGGTTTTGTGGGGGGTGATGGCGATTGTCCCGGTGGCAACTGGTGCGCGAACGCCCGAAACCAGCCCCGAAATAATCAGCGTGAAAATCGACGCCGGGCAGCGTTCCGCCCCCGTAACACCCTATGCTTATGGCATGTTTGTCGAGCCGATCGGCGGGCTGGTGGCGAACAGTCTTTGGGCGGAAATGCTGGATGACCGTAAATTTTATTATCCGGTCGTGGTTGCGGCCAAGGATGTGCCCCCTCCGCCCAATCCCGAGGGGCGCCCCGGGGTTTCCTATCGCAAATGGCGGCCGATCGGAGATGAGAATGCCGTCGCCATGGATGCTTCGGCCCCTTTTGTCGGCAAGCAGTCGCCGCGAGTCGTCCTGAATGGGGCGGAGGTACGGGGCTTTGGTCAGTCGGGCATCGGCGTGGCGGCCGGCACGCCTTATGTCGGCCATCTCTGGCTGGCGGGCGATCCTGGCGCTAAAGTGCAGGTCGCACTGATCTGGGGCGAGGGTAAGGCCGATCGCCGGATCATTTCCCTCCCAACCCCCGGGAAGGACTGGCAGCGGGTGGAATATGCCTTCACGCCCACCAGAGATGCGGCCGATGCCCGGCTGGAAATCACCGGCACGGGTGCGGGAGCTTTCAGGGTGGATGCGGTTTCTCTGATGCCCGCCGATAATATCAACGGGTGGCGCGCGGATACGACCGCGATTGCCCGCTCGCTGAATTCGGGCATGTGGCGGTTGCCGGGCGGCAATTTCCTGTCCGATTGGGACTGGCACGGTGCCCTCGGGCCGCGCGACAGGCGCGCGCCGATGTTCGACCATGCGTGGAGCGCGATGCAGCCCAATGACATCGGCATGGATGAATGGATGGAGTTGACGCGCATTCTCGGCGTCGAGCCTTATGTCACGGTCAATGCGGGGCTGGGTGATGCCAACTCCGCTGCGGAAGAAGTGGAATATCTGAACGGTCCGGCAATCAGTGAATGGGGGACGAAGCGTGCCGCCAACGGTCATCCGGAACCTTATGCTGTGAAATATTGGAATATCGGTAACGAGCCTTATGGCTGGTGGCAGATCGGGCGAACCACGCTCGACTATTTCATGATCAAGCATAACCGTTTTGCGGAAGCGATGCGCGCGGTCGATCCGTCGATCGTGCTGATCGGATCGGGGGCCATGCCGGATCAGCTCAAGCCGCGGGAGGTGAAGGAAAACCCCTCACTTGAGAGCATCCGGCATAAATTCGGGACGGAGGAAGACTGGACCGGCGGCCTCTTTGCCAAGGCCTGGGGCAATTTCGACGGTGTCAGCGAGCACTGGTATGACACGGCCGAAAAACGGCCCGACGCACCGGCCGATGTGGAACTGATCGAATATGCGCGGTCCCCTTCGAACCAGGTGCGGATGAAGGCGGAAATCTGGAACATCTATCGGCAGCGCTTTCCCGATATCGATAAGGACGACATTTTTCTGTCGATCGATGAATATGCCTATTTTGGCGGGGCTACTCTCAAATCGGCGCTCGCCTATGCGATGGTGATGCAGGAAATGCTGCGTCACACCGATTTCCTGAAAATGAGCGCGTTCACGACCGGTGCGTCGACAATGGACATCACCCCCACTGCATCGGTGCTGAACAGCACGGGGCTCATATTCAAGCTTTATGGCGAGCATTTCGGGGCCGGCGTGATTCCTCTTACCGTTTCCGGCAATTCGCCGCAGCCGGAGCAGCGCTTCCCGGTCGGTTATGATCATCCGCAGGTGCGGGCAGGCAGTTCGACCTATCCGCTCGACATCGTTGCGGCGCTTGGGCCGGACGGCCGGACGCTGCGCATCGGCGTGGTCAACGCCACCTATGAAACGCAAACGGCCCGGCTCATTTTCGATGGCCTCGCCATAGATGGTGCCGGTACGCGCTGGTTGCTGACCGGTAAGAGTGTCGACGCCGTGAACAAGGTCGGCGCCCCGGCGCAGGTCACTATTGCCAGCAGCAGAATATCGTCGTGGGGGGCACTTTCGGTGCCGCCCGTCTCCGTTGCCATGTTCGAGTTCCCTATTAGTCCTTGATCGACCATCGGTAACGGAACGACGATGGGCGGGGTCGTATGTGCGGTACGGCCCCGCTCTTTTTATGGCTTTTTCGGTCAGTTGCCGCGCAATAATTGCATGACCATGGCACGGATTCTGCCGTAATTTCCCTTATCGAGCGGGCCGAGAATGCCGTGTCGGTCTTCCGGCAGATGTGCCAGCGGGTGGCCATCGGGGCGAAAGACATAATGATCGAAAAAGGCCCGCCATGCCGCTCGTTCCGGTGCGGGCCGTTCCGCAATGGCGATCATCGCCAGCATCATGGTCGTGAAGGGAGCGTCTGGCCCGGCGGAAAAGGCATCCCACCAATAATTGACGAGCAGGTTCCAGTTGTCTCTGGCCTCGACGGCATGCCACCACAGCTTCGGCAGATAGAGTGCATCGCCTGGTTCCAGCTCGGCCACGATCGCCCTGTCGTGCAGCGCCTGAAATCGTGGATAGCGCGGATCGCCGGGAGGGGCGCCAGCCGCGAGGCTTATCGGTTGTCCGGCCATGGTATGGTCGATCGGCCCGACATACAGGTCGCTTATGGCCTCTGGTGGATAGAGGGTGAAGCTCCGCCTCCCCGCCACGACGCATGCCATATTGTCGAAAGTATCATAATGGCAGGGAATGCTGGAGACATTGCCGATCCACAGGCGCGGGCGTATTCCGCGTGGTAAAAAGGGGAGGCTATTGGCTTCGGCAAATCCGGGCAGATGGCTGTCGGCGGGAAGCGAGCCCATATAGACGGTTCCTTGCGCCGGGTCTTCGGCGCATTGGGTGATCCGTTCGAGTGCTTGCCCGATCTTCATCGTTTCGCGGACGAAATTGAACCCGTCCGTTCTGTCTCCATAGTGATAGCGGCCGGCTATCGCGTCACCGCCGATAAAGGCCTGTGCCGGATTTCCGTTGTCAAACGCGGTGAGATAGGCTTGCAGATATTTTGCCGAGCGCTTTCCTTCCCGATATACGAGCCAGTCGGCGCAGGCCCGGCGAAGGATTGCCGGGCGGCACGGCGCAACCACCTCACGCAGGAAAGCGGTTTCGTCGGTAATCGCGGAAAGCGGGATTTCGGCAACCGGAAGATCCGCCATCGCGTTCAGGCTGCCTGGGTCAGCCGGTGATTGCGCCGATGGGCGAGCGAGCCGACATGCCTGAGGGAATCCGCCATGGTATAGATCAGGCGGAGATAACCGTTGCGGAACAGATCGAGCGCCGTTGCGTCATCTATTTCCTGCAGCGTATCGATACTGACCGTATAGAGGCCTTGCAGTGCGAGCCTCTCGCCATCGTCGAAATTCAGTGTGATGTCGATCGGTTCGATCAGCCGCAATCGCAACAGGGTGGCGATGAAGGCTTCCGTTTCCCGCTTTCCGTTGACCAGACGGGCCAGCACGCGCTGAATATGGCGCAAGGCCGTTGAGGGCTGGCCATCCAGATCGAAAAGCGGTTCCCCATCGCTTTCGCTGAAACGGGGGCAATCGGGGTCGATGGCGATTTCGTCGCCAGCCACGAAAAACCCCTCGCGTTGCTGATCGAGTGTCCGATAGGGCGGGGGAGCCTCGCGCGGTTGATCGGCCAGCAGGTTTTCGCCGGGTTTGAGGCCAAACATGGCGCCTGCGTAAAAAGCGCCGGTTTCCGCATTTTTGACCAGCAATAGGGGGCAGCTTGCGGCGGCAGCGGTGAATTCGTCGGCCATTATCTCGGTAAAGTGGCGGGCTTCCGATCGCAACGGCCGCAGCCGTAGATTGCGGTGTTCCTCCGTATTTAGCGCTACCAAATTAGTTGACATTCTTCCTCTCCCTCATGGCCTGCCGCGCACGGAAGCGGGCGGCTGGCCGGAGCTTTTCAAGCCCGATTTCTGTAATAGATACTGTATCCGATGTCGCCCGCCAAGCAATGTGGCGGTTAATTTATTACACCTACAAATTGCCATTGATAGCGCTACCTTTAAATGCTACCACATCTCCACAAGAAGAGATTCGGGGGCGATAGAGGTCCATTGTCGCGCGGCTTGTGCGGCAATGCCGGTCCCACCCCGACAGACTTGTTTCTGCCGGCCGCGTGAGCGGTTCCGGATCAGGCCGAAAAAGCGGTCGGTCCATGTGGGTATGGAGGGGATATAATGATTATCGATCATGATTGCCGGAATATCGGTCGACGCGTCGGTCGTGGCCTGTTCACCGCGAGCGCGTCGGGCGTGCTGGCATTTGCGCTTGCGGCGTCTGCCAATGCGCAGGAGGCCGGAGAGACGTCCGGCGATGCTCCTCAGGCCCAGCAAGCTGGCCTGACGGATCAGGAGCTGATCATTGTCACCGGTATTCGCGGTTCGTTGCAGCGTAACCTTGACGCCAAGCGCGATGCGCCGGGTGTGGTCGATGTGATTTCATCGGAGGAAATCGGCAAGTTCCCGGATTCGAACGTCGCCGCTTCGCTGCAGCGTCTGCCCGGCGTTTCGATTCAGCGTGACGGGCCGCGCGGCGAGGCCAATGGCGTGACCATTCGCGGTTTCGGTGGCGATTTCAACGAAACATTGGTCGACGGCCGCCGCCTGTCGACCGCGACGGGTGGCCGTTCGATCGATTTCAGCACGGTCGGTTCCGACTTCATCGGCGCATTGTCGGTGTACAAGACGCCGGACGTGGCGGTTGGTTCGAATTCGATCGGTGCGACCATCGACATTGCCTATCCCAAGCCGCTGGATCGGCCGGGCTTTCATATAGCAGCGAGCGCGTCCGGTTCGCTTCAGAACTATGCGGACAAGATCGTACCTTCGGTCGGCCTGCTGATCAGCGATACTTTCGCCGAAGACAGTTTCGGTATCCTCGCGGACGTAATCTACACGCGTCACGACACGCGGACGAACAATGTCTATGTCCACGGCTTTCCGGGCGGTTATTATGCGCCATGCCAGCTCGCCGGCACCACAGCGACCAGTTGCACCCCGACGAGCGACCCGGAATCCGCCAGCTATGCCGATCCCAATAACCGGCAGACGGTGGTCGGGTTCTTCGAGCAGCAATATGGCGCCCAGCAGACCTACACCAAGGATGAGCGCATCGATGCCCGCATTGCTCTGCAATGGCGGCCGAGCGATAATGTGCTCCTGACCCTGGACGATAATTTCACCGAACAGAGGGTCAATGCGAACACCTTTGGTTTCGGTATCTGGTTCAATCAGGGGTCTTTGCGCAACGTCGTTCTCGACGATAATGGCGTGCCGCTCGATTTTACCCAGTCAGAATCGCAGACGGACTTCACGGCCGAACGCGCCAGCAACTTGCGTCGAACCAATCAGACTGGCCTGAACGTCAAGTGGAGTGTCAGCGACAATTTCGAGATCGAGGCCGACGGCAGCTACTCGAAAAGCTGGCGCAATCCCGATGGCCGCATAAGTTCGCGCGGTGCGGATATCGGCTATGGCTTTGGCATCGGGCCGACGCTTGGCCTTTCGATTGACGGCAGCAGCAGCGGGGCGTTCCCGTCCTTGCATGATTATGGCGTAAATGGTGACCCCACCCGATGGGCGGATACATCGGTCATCGGTTCGCACGTCGTCGTCAATATCGCCGACAAGAATACCGATACGATCAAGCAGGCCCGCCTTTCCGGCAAATGGAGTCAGGATGACCTGATCCTGACCTTCGGCGGTACCTATCTCGATGACTCGTTCAAGTTCCGCAGCGCCAATACTTTCGTCAATAATTTCTGGCAGGCCTATTCCGGTTACGGTCCGGCGTCGGGCACCAGCGGCGGCGTGGCCATTCCGGACACTCTCTATAAGGAGATGGTCGGAACCGGCAATTTCATCCCTGGCTTCAACGGCTCTCTGCCGCCGGTGCTCATCAATATGAACGCGGTGGATTATCAGAATTATCTGAGCTCTCTGGGGAATCCGCAGGCCGGTAATATTCCCGGTTATAATTATGGGTGTTGTAGCGGCGACTTTACCGGAGCCTTCACGGTCGCAGACGATGTCGGCAGCCATCGCAACATCAACGAAAAGACCTGGGCGCTCTTCCTGAAGGCGCGTTTCCAGACGGAAATCGCCGACATGCCCTTTACCTTCACGGCGGGAATGCGTCAGGAAACGACGCATGTCAGCTCGACCGGTATCGGACGCCTGCCGCTGTCGATTTCGCCCAGCGCCACCGATCCCACCCTGCTGACGGTCAATTTCGGGCCGACGCAGGTGGTGACGACGAAGAGCGATTATAGTTACTTCCTGCCCGCGGTCGATCTGAAGCTGGAGGTGGTGCCTAATCTGGTGTTGCGTTTCGACGCTTCGCGAACCCTTACCCGGCCCACGCTCAACCAACTGACGCCGGTGCTCAATATCGGGAGTGGGCAACGTGTCGGGGCGCTTACGGCGGAAGGCGGCAATCCAAATCTGAAGCCATATATTTCCGATAACTTCGACCTTGCGGCGGAATGGTATTATCAGCGCAATTCTTATTTCGCTGTCGATTTCTTTATCAAGAACGTATCGAACTTCATCGTTCAGGGAACGCAGCGGCAGACGATTAATGATGTGGTGGATCCTTCCACCGGGCAGGCGGCGCAGTTTGCGATTTCACAACGTGTGAACGGCCCGGATGCGACGGTTCGCGGCGTAGAGATTGCGTTGCAGCATACCTTCGGCGATTCCGGTTTCGGTTTCATCGCCAACGCCACCTTCGTCGATACGAACAAACCCTATGACCCGGATGACATCAGCCAGAGCGGCTTTGCGGTTACCGGTCTGGCCAATTCGGCCAATTTCGTGGGCTTCTTCGACAAATATGGGTTCGAATTCCGGGCGGCGCTCAACTGGCGCGATGAATATCTGCTGCAGTTCGGGCAGATACAGAATACCAGCGCATTTGGTTCGGAACCGACCTTTGTGAATGCGAGCACCCAGATCGATCTCAGCACCAGCTATGAGATCATGGAAGGCCTTAACGTGTTCGGTGAGATATTGAATCTGACCAACGAAACGCAAAGCACGCATGGTCGCTACAAGAACCAGTTGCTCGACGTGTATGGCTATGGCCGCCGCTTTACGGCGGGCATCCGTTACCGCTTCTGAGTCCTCCCTGGCCGGGGGTGTCCTGATGTTGACACCCCCGGCAAATTGGTTTTGCCTCGGCTTATGCAACGACCCACAAAAAAGATCGTGATCGTTGGCGGCGGTACGGCCGGATGGCTGACCGCCGGCCTGATCGCCGCGAAGCATCGCAGCCGGATACCCGGCGGCTTCTCTGTCACTCTAGTCGAATCTCCTACCATGCCGATTATCGGCGTCGGAGAGGGGACATGGCCTACCTTGCGCGGCAGCCTTGCGAAGATCGGCGTTTCGGAAACGGCTTTCTTCCGCGAATGCGATGCCGCGTTCAAGCAGGGGGCGAAGTTTGCGCGCTGGACCACCGGCGCGGTGGACGATGCTTATTATCACCCGCTGATGCTGCCGCAGTCTTTCGCCCAGCTCAATCTTGCGCCACATTGGCTCGAAAAGGGAAATGGCAGTTTTTGCGACGCTGTGTGCCCGCAAGGGCGGATCTGCGATGACGGGCTGGCGCCCAAGACAATCGCTACCCCCGAATATGAGGCGCTGGCCAACTATGCCTATCATCTTGATGCAGGCAAATTCGCGCCGTTCCTGCAACGCCATTGCACGGCGAAACTGGGCGTGCGGCATGTCCTCGCCGACGTACGACAGGTAAATCTGGCCGAAGACGGCGATATTCGCAGCATAATGACTGAACAGGCGGGCGAGGTGGAAGGCGACCTGTTCGTCGATTGCACCGGCTTCAAGGCGCTGTTGATCGGCGAGGCGCTTGGCGTGCCGTTCAGGGACTGTGGGGACGTGCTGTTCTGCGATACGGCGCTGGCTGTCCAGTTCCCTTATGAGAGCGAGACGAGTGCGATTGCTTCACATACCATTTCCACCGCTCAATCGGCTGGATGGATCTGGGATATTGGCCTGCCGACCCGTCGCGGGATCGGCTATGTCTATTCGAGCCGCCACGCCAGCGAAGATGAGGCGGAACGGGAACTACGCGC
>Ga0172382_10004717_pt1 | contig 20741 bp, 13 predicted proteins | sample Leawel138RmetaG_FD_122245 | JGI IMG/M metagenome (GOLD analysis project Ga0172382, IMG submission 122245) | Leachate microbial communities from a municipal landfill in Southern Ontario, Canada - Leachate well 138R metaG | ecosystem: Engineered > Solid waste > Landfill > Unclassified | place... | reverse complement strand
GAAATTGCCGAGCTTGTTGTTGCCGGCGAGAACCGTTCCCGGCCGCAGGTGCGCCATTGGACCGATGGCGCAGCGGTCGCCCAACCGCGCCTCGGCCAGGACCGAACCGGCCTTGAGGTGGACAGCGTCACCGATGGTGCAATCGGTGACGACAACCCCGGGCTCGACGATGCAATTGCGGCCGAGCCGGGTGCCGCCGCGCAGATGCGCACCGGGGTGAATCACGGTGTCCTCGCCGATCTCGACGTCCGGATCGATGTAGGCGGTCGCCGGGTCGATCAGGGTTACGCCCCGGCGCATCAGTTGCTCGTTGATGCGCCGACGCAGCACGGCGTTCGCCTGCGCCAGCTGCACCCGGTCGTTGATCCCCATCGTTTCTTCGACCTCGGTGGCCGCGACGGCGGCGACCCGGCGGCCGGCGGCGCAGGCGGCGGCCACCACATCGGTGAGGTAATATTCACCCTGGGCATTGTTGCGGTCCACCCCGCGCAGCGCTTCGAACACGAAGGGGGCTTCGAAGGCGTAAATGCCGGTGTTGATTTCCCCGATCCGCCGCTCGGCGGGCGAGGCGTCCTTTTCCTCGACGATGCGCCGCACCTCCGCCCCGTCGCGGACGATGCGACCATAACCGTGCGGGTTCTCCAGCGTGGCGGTCAGCACCGTTACCGTCGCCCGCCGTTCGGCGTGGCAGGCGAGAAGGCGCTCCAGCGTTTCGCGCCGCAACAGCGGCACATCGCCGCACAGCAGGAGCAGGGTGCCGTGGAAGTCCGGCAGAAACGGCTCGGCGCAGAGCAGTGCATGGCCCGTTCCCAACTGCTCTTCCTGCCGGGCGAAAACGACTTCCTCGCCGGCAACGGCCTGCTCGACGGCCGCGGCCTGGTGGCCGACCACCAGGACCACCGGAGCGGCCCCGAGTTCTCGGGCCAGGCGCACCGGATAGCTGGCCATCGGTCGGCCGGCGACGGGGTGCAGAACCTTTGGTAAACTCGACTTCATGCGCGTCCCCTTGCCGGCGGCAAGGATAATGCAGGACAAACGTTGATTTTTCATGGGAAGGATCCAAAAGATGGGGATTGACAAGGGTTTTCATTATACGGCAAGGCGGATCGGAGTCAAGGAGTTTGGCCGGCCGGACCGGTAAATCCTTTGCAAAGGAAGAAGGAATTCAGTATAGTCGCAAATTCGGGAGGCGCCATGGACGATCGTAACGATATCGCCCGCGAACTGGGCAACATTGAACAGCAGATGAAAGAGCTGGAGATTGTTTACGAGCAGTATTTCGCCGGCGTGGAAAAAAGAGAACCGGTCAAGATGCGGCAGGATTTGACCATCCGCCTGCGCCGCTTCACCAACCGGCGCATCATACAATCGAACTTGCGCTTTCGCTACCAGAACCTCGCCACCCGCTTTCACAGCTATTCGGGTCATTGGGACCGTATTCTGCGGCTGATGGATGAGGGGCGCTATGTCCGGCATACCAGCACGGCGGCGAAAGCGCCGTCCGCCGCCGCATCGCCGACCAATGAGGTCGATGCGGTCCATCGCGATCTGCTGCGGGCGCATCAGAGCAGCAATCTGCAAGGGCCGGGGCCGGAGCGGGAAAAAGTCGCCCACTTTCTCGAACAGCAGCGAGAAAAAATCCGGGAAAAGTTCGGCGACCGGGCTGTGGAGTTCCGGGTCGAAATGGACGGAGGCAAGCCGAAAATCAAGGTCAGAGCGAAATCTTAGGCGTCTCCGGGCAAAGATCCCGAGCTTTCCGGGAGGCTCCGGCGCTGCGGCAACAGAGCACCTTCTTCCGTAGATAGCGGCGGCAGCTGGTCCAGGCTCTCCATGGGGAAACCGTAACGCATGAAGATCATTTTCGCCACCCTGCACGTTCGAAAATCGGCCCAGGCGGAACCCCTGGCCGCCGCCTGTCTGGCCGCCGCGCTCTCCCCTGAGCTGCGCGCCCGCACCGAGCTGCTTTCGTTTTTTCCGGAAGACACCGAAGAGCAAATACGCCGCGAAATCCTCGCCCGCCGCCCCGAACTGGTGGCCTTCCCCCTGTACGTCTGGAACCGCACCTTTTTGCTGCAACTGTCCCGACGGCTGCGACAAGCCGATCCCTCCCTGCGCCTGGTCGCCGGCGGTCCCGAAGCGACCGCCGATCCCCTGGGCGTGCTGGCCGAGGGGAACCTCGACGGGGTCGTCAACGGCGAGGGGGAGGCTGTTTTCGCCGAACTGGCCGCCGCCCTGGCCAGGGGCGAAAACCCGGCCGGGCAACCCGGACTGCTCTGGCAATCTTCGCGCGGGCCGGTGAACGGTCCGGAAGCGCCGCCGCCCGATCTGCGGCAGCTCCCCTCCCCCTGGCTCGGCGGTGTGCTGTCGGCGACGCCGGGCAGCGGTATTTTGTGGGAAACCTCCCGCGGCTGCTCTTTCGGTTGCGATTTCTGCTTCGAGGGCCGATCAGGCCGCGGGGTGCGGGTGGTGCCTCCCGAACGCCTGAAAGCCGAACTCGATCTTTTCGCGCAGGCCGGCGTTGCCCAGGCGTGGATTCTCGATTCAAGCTTTAATTATCCTCCGGAGCGCGGCAAAGATCTGCTGCGCCTGCTTGTCGACCGGGCGCCGCACATCCATTTTCATCTCGAAGCGAAAGCCGAATTCCTCGACCGGGAAATGGTTCGCCTTTTCTCCCGGCTTCGTTGTTCGGTGCAGCTTGGTTTTCAATCCGCCGACCCCAAAGTGCTGCGCCTTCTGCACCGCAGCCTCGATCTCGACCTCTTCTCCCGCAAGATCAACCTGATCAACGCCGAGGGGGTGACTTTTGGCCTCGACCTCATCTATGGCCTGCCCGGCGACAATTACCAAGGCTTCCGCGCCAGTCTCGATGTCGCTCTCGGCTTCGCGCCGAACACCGTCGATATCTTTCCCCTGGCGGTGCTGCCCGGCACTCCCCTGCGCCATCGCCGGGAGCAATTCGGCCTACGGGCGCAAACCGCGCCGCCGTACGAAATTATCGACTCGCCGACCTTTTCCGCTGCGGATCTGGCCCGTTGCCGCCGCTTGGCGGCCGCCGCCAACCTCTTCTACAATCTTGGCCGGGCAGTGGCCTTCTTTCCTGCCCTGCTGGGCGCCGTGGATTTAAAGCCGAGCGACTTTCTGGCCGGTTTCGCCGATTGGGCGGTGGATAACGGCAAGCTCACCGAGGCGCTACTGGAGCGGCTGGAAGAATGGAATCCGGCGCAGATTCTGCCCCTGCAGGAAGGCTATGCGGAATATCTCCTGCGCCGGAACGGCAAGTCGGACCTGCTGCCCGCCGCCCTCGACCTGATCCGCTATCACTTTCATTATGCCGAGACCCTGCTCGGCGAGGAGACGACCCCCGCCGGAGCGGTTCGGGAGCGCAACCTCTGGGATTCCCCCTGCCGCCTCAACCCGCGGGTCAAACTGGTCCCTTTTGTCTACGAGGTGCTCGATCTGCAAGATACCGGGGATATCGATCTGGAGGAGTTTGTCGCGTTGTTCCGCCCGCTCGGTTCGGTGGCGCTCTTTCTGCGGCGCGGCGATCAGGTGATCTGCGAGTCCCTGGAGGAGAATTTTCTCAAGCTTCTGCAATCCTGCAATGGCGAAAAATCCCCGCAGGATATCTTCGCCGGCAGCATCTCGCAGCGCGAGGGGGAAGAAATCGTCGAATTCGCCGTCAGTGAGGGATTGTTGACGCCGCCGACAGAAAACTGATCGGACGCCGGCGCGGCCGGCTACGCCCCGCCGAACTGGCGCAGGCAAAGGAAGGTGGTGGGTTCAAAGGGCTCGCCGGCTTCCCAGATCTTCAACACTTCACGCTCCGCGTCGGCAGGGGCGAAGCTCTCCTTTTTTTCGGCGTTTTGCCGCACCATCTCTGCGCAGGCCCCGCGATCGATTTTGCCGCTGGCCTTTTTCGGCAAAAACCGCGCATAGCGAAATTCGCCCGGAATCTTATGCCTGGGCAACCGGGTGAGCAACGCGGCCAGACCCTCTCTTGAATGATCGCTTTGCGGCACCCCGAGAGCAACCAGCCGCGTTCCCAACAAGGCATCCGGAACCCCCACCACCACCACCTCGACGAAGCACCCGGTCGCCATGAGGGCGTCTTCGATCTCCTGCGGACTGATCCGGTGGCCGCCGACCTTCAGCAGGCCGTCCTTGCGGCCGACGACGTAGAAATAGCCGTCCTCGTCGCGATACCCCAGATCCCCGGTGCGGTAGCCGTGCGTGGTCAGCGCAAGCCGGGTGGCCGCCTCATCCTTCCAGTAGCCCTGCATGATATTGACCCCGGACGCCGCCAATTCTCCGACCTGTCCCGGCGCCATTTCCTCCCCCGACGCACCAATGACCTTGATCTCGACCCCGGGGATCGGCCGGCCGATGGAATCGATCTTTTCCACCAGACGATGCGGCTCGACATAGCTCAGCCGCGCCGCCGCTTCCGTCGCTCCGTACATGATGAACAGCCGGGTGTGGGCGGGAAGAACGTGCAGCAGCGCCTCCTTGATCGACCGCACCATGTGTCCGCCCGCTTGGCTGCAATAGCGGAGCGAAACCAGTTTTTCCCGGTATTTTTGCAGTAAAGAGGAGTGCAGCAGATAGGCGTAGGTCGAAGGAACGCCGGAAAAGCCGGTCACTTTCTCCTCGACCATCTGCTGCAAGACCGCCGCCGGATAGGCAAACTGGTTGTTCACCACCACCGTCCCGCCGACGGCGAAATGCGTGTTGAGCAGCGATTTGCCCATGACATAAAAGAAAGGAAGGACCACCATCTGGATATCGGCGGCGGTGAGCTTCAGGTATTCAACAATGGCGCTGACATTGGCGACCAGATTCGCATGGGTGAGCATCACCCCCTTGGGTCGCCCGGTGGCGCCGGAGGTGTAAACGATGCTCGCCAGATCGGCGGTGGCCAGGGAGACTGCCGGGAGGCGGCTCTCCCCCTGGGCGAAGATCTCTTCGAGGGCGGCGACTTCGATGCCGCACCCCCGCCAGGGCGGGTGTGGCCCGCGCAGGGCGAGCGAGCGGATGCCGAGGGCGGGAAATTCGAGGCCGCGCAAGGTTTCCTCGCATCGCGCCGAGGCGAGCACCGCCGTCGCCTGCAACTCGGCGAGAAACGGGACCAGCGATCCCCGCTTCATTTTGCTGTCCAGGGGGACGGCCACGGCGCCCGTTTTCAAGACGCCGTAATAGGCGGCGACGTAATCGAGGCCGTTCTCGAACAGGAGGACGACCCGGTCCCCCTTTTCGACCCCCCGGCCGTGCAGCCAACGGGCGACATGGTTGGCGGCGGCATCGACCCGGGCGTAGGTGGCGCGCAGCGGCCCGTGCACGAGGGCGGTTTTCTCCGGTCGACGACGCGCGCTATGTTCGAGAAAATGGTGAACGAGAACGGCGGATTTCATAAAAATTCACCCCTGCCCGGCCTGAGAATCGATTGGTGGCGACGGAGTAAACTTACCGCAATTTTCAATTAAAACAATGACGGGAAAGACGGAATCGATCGGGTTTTTCGACGCGCCAGACGTGAACGATCAGCGGATCAGGCGGCGATCCTCGCGCAGCAGCGCCGAAAATTCGGCGGCGGAGACGGGCTTGCTGAAGAGATATCCTTGCAGGGTGTCGCAGCGGCAGTTTTCCAGGAAATCGAACTGCTCCCAGGTTTCCACCCCCTCGGCGACGGTGGTGATGCCGAGATTGCGGGCAATGGCAACGATGCTGCTGGTCACCGCCGCGCCGCCGGCATCGGTGGTCACCTTGCCGACAAAGGAGCGGTCGATCTTCAGGCCATCGACGGGAAAGCGACTCAGGTAGCTCAGACTCGAATAGCCGGTGCCGAAATCGTCCAGAACGAGGGAAAGACCGATGTCCTTGAGCATGCACATCGTTTCGGCGGCGCGAACCGGGTTGGCCATGATCATGCTTTCGGTCAGCTCCAGCTCCAACAGGCCGGGATCGACGGCGTATTCGGCCAGGGTGGCGCGAACCTGGTTGGGCAAATCGATTTGTCCGAAATGCTTGGCCGACATATTGACCGCGACCTTGACCGAGGGAAATCCCGCCGATCGCCACCCCTGAATGTGGCGGCAGGCCTCGCCCAGAACCCACGAATCGATGTTGACGATCAGACCGGTCTCTTCGGCCAGCGGGATGAAATGATCGGGCTGGAGCATCCCCCGGACCGGATGCCGCCAGCGCACCAGCGCCTCGCAACCGGCGATGCGCCCGGAGGCCATGTCGATCTTTGGCTGAAAATGCAGGACGAACTCTTCCTGCTTCAGGGCATGACGCAGATCCTCCTCCAGTTCGAGGGTCTCCCAGGCCCGTGCGTTCATCTCCGGAGCGAAGAAGGCGAAGTGGAAACCGGGCTCTTCCTTGGCCCGATACATGGCGCTGTCGGCGTTGCGAATCAGCGTTTCGGGTTCCCGGCCGTCGCGGGGAAATACACTGATGCCGGCGCTGGCCGTGAGGAAAACCTCGCGATTTTCCAGCCGGTAGGTGGCGGCCAACGAATCCATTATTTTTTTCGCCAACAGGCCGACGTCGTCCAGGCAGGCGATTTCCGCCAGCACGACCACGAATTCGTCGCCCCCCAGGCGCGCCACCGTATCGCACTCGCGGATGCATCCGGACAGGCGCAGGGCCACCTGCTGCAGCAGCTCGTCCCCCCGCCCGTGGCCGAGGCTGTCGTTGACGATCTTGAACCGGTCGAGGTCAAGGAGCAGAATGGCGACAATGCGCTGCGAGCGCTCGGCGAACAGGATGCTCTGTTGGATGCGGTCGGTCAGCAAGGCGCGGTTGGCGAGTCCGGTGAGCAAATCGTGGGTGGCCTGATAGGCGAGTTGCCCTTCGTATTCCTTGCGCCGGGTGATATCGTCGAAAACCGTCGCGAACCGCCCGCGGGCGGGAGAAACGACGGAAACGCTGAAATGGCGCTCCAGCAGGGGGAAATACGTTTCCAGGACAAACGGCTCGCCAGTCTGCTCCACCCGGGCGAATTCGGCCAGATGGAGGGGGGGATCCGTCCCGAAGAGTTGACTGCCCAGGGCGCCGCGCGCCCTGGCCGGCGGGATGCCGGTCTGCTTTTCGAAGGCCGGATTGGTATCGAGCAGGCGGTAATCGACCGGCTGCCCGGTTTCGTCGCGAATCAGTTCGTTGAGCGCAACCCCTTCGGCCATGCTCTCAAAAAGAATCTGGAACTGCTGCGAACTCTCCTGCGCCGCCAGTTCCGCCTTTTTGCGGTGCGCGAGCAGGCGGTGCAGATAAAAGCGGCCGAAAACCAGACTTAGAATCCCGAAGAACCAGATACCGCCGTAGCCGTACAGAAGTTGTCGTCGATGCTCCAGCAGGGTGGCCGCATACGGTTGCCAAGGGACCGTCACGCTGATTCCGCCGCGAATGTCGCCCGTCTGGTATCCTTGCTTGGCATGACATTTCAAACATTCGGTCCGGGTGACCATCGGCCGCATCAGGCGCAGATACGTTTCCTCGCCGGAGGAGGTTAAAGTCCAATCCTCGGCCTGCCCCTGCTCGAAGGCGAGCAGCGCGCCCCGTTCCCAGGCGTCGGGCGCGTTTTCCGGCCGCAGCGGCTTAAGACTGGTGATGTGGCCGCGCGTGCCGAACTCCTCTTCGGCCATCTCGTGCACCTGGCGGGTCATCCAGGCGGGATTGACCAGGGTCAGCAGTTTTCCCGAGGGAGTCGTCAAATCCCTTTCCGGGATATGGGCGAGGTTGGCGCTGGGACGGATCGCGTCGCTTGTCGGGACATAAACGCCGCCGTGGCGGGTGGCCCAGAGGCGATAGGTCAGATCCTTGGCGATGCTGTGCCGGGCGGCGGTGCGGGCGCTCTCCTCCAGCGCTTGGCTGATCTGACGATAATTCAGATCGGCAAGAACCAAAATCAGCACGCTCCAGAAAAGGGCGGTGGCGAGAAAAATGAGATCGAACCGGGTTTGGGCAAGGGATTTTTCGAGTGGTTGCAGACGGTTCATCAAAATGTCCAAAAGAAGCTTTCGCTTGGCAGTGCCCCGAAAAATAGCGCCGGATTAATCCAGTGTCAAGGACTACCCCCTCCCGGGCGCCGCCGGCGCGGCGATGCTTCTCGGTCATCTGTCTCCGGCGCCGCGGCGATAGGTCAGCGGCGGTTGTTTTCCAGGCGAAAGAAGGCGACGGCATCCTGCAGGCTTTCCGCCTGGGCGGCGAGCTGTTCCGCCGTCGAGGCCATTTCCTCGGCCGAGGCGGCATTTCCCTGAATGACCTGATCGAGCTGCTGCAGCGCCTTGTTGATCTGTTCGGCGCCGAGATCCTGTTCCCGGCTGGTGGCCGCGATTTCCTGAACCAGTTCGGACGTACGCTCGATGCTCGGCACGATGGTCGCCAGCAAATCGCCGGCGGTTTCCGCGACTTCGACACTGCCGCCCGACAGCACGCGGATCTCGGCGGCGGCGGCCCGGCTGTTTTCGGCCAGTTTGCGCACCTCGGCGGCGACCACGGCGAACCCCCACCCCTGTTCGCCGGCGCGCGCCGCTTCGATGGCGGCGTTCAGGGCGAGCAGATTGGTCTGCCGGGCGATATCTTCAATGACGCGGATTTTCACCACGATCTCCTTCATCGCGGTCAAGGTCTCCGACACCGCCGCTCCCCCCTGGCGCGCATCCTGCGTCGATTGCAGGGCCATTTTTTCCGTCTGCGCGGCGTTGTCGGTGCTTTGCCGGATGTTGGCCGACATCTGTTCCATCGAGGCCGAGGCTTCTTCGGCGGACGCCGCCTGCTCGGTTGCGCCTTGCGACATCTCCTCGGCGGCGGCGGAAAGGGCCTGACTGCCGGAGGAGACGTTGTCGGAGGCCATCTTCACCTCCATCACCACCTGCCGCAGACGGCCGGCCATCGCGTCGAGGGTGCGGCACAGCAGACCGACTTCATCGTTGCCGCGGACCGGGATCTCGATGGCGAGATTCCCTTCGGCGATTTCGCCGGCGAACCCGGCCGCTTCCAGCAGCGGGCGGCTGACCATGCGCCGGAAAGCAATCGCCAGGCAGAGGATGAGGGCAACGCAGGTGATGGCAATGGCGGTCAGCATCAACTGGCGCACCATGATGCCGAATTTCATCACTTCATCGGTGTAGGCGCCGGCGCCGATCAGCCAGTTCCAGTCGGCAAAGGTGGTGTAGACGACGATTTTGTCCCGGGCGGCGGTTTCTCCCCGCGCCGTGTTGAGCCACGGATAGGTGATGACGCCCTCGCCGGCATCGAGCATGGTGCGGATGAACGGATTGCCGTCGGCGTCGATGGAGGCGAGAATATTTTCCCCCTCCTGCGCCGGATGCACCAGCAGTTTGCCGCGGTCGCTGCCGGCGACGCTGCTGAGCACATAGATGTAGCCGGTGTCGCCGATGACGATCGTCTTGAGCCGCTCCTTCAGATATTCGAGGGTGGCGGTGATGTCGAGGGCGACCACATACATCCCGATGTTGGCGCCGTCGGCGGCGGCAATGGGCTCATAGCGGGTGGCGTACTGGCGCCCGAAAACCTCGGCGAGGCCGACGAAAGGGGCGCCGGCAAGGAGCTTCCGATAGGCGGGATTTTGCTGCTCCAGCACCGTGCCGCCGGCGCGGTCGCCCTTTTCGTTTTTGACGCTGGTGGCGATGCGCACGAAATCATCGCCGCTGCGGACGAAAATCGAGGCGACGCCGCCGGTCAGGCGGGAGAACTCGTCAACGATGAGCGTATCCCCGTTCAACACCTTGCCACCGTTGCGCAGCCGGGGGAGCTCCCCGCCCGCTGCCTGCGGGGCGGCCGCTTCGATGGTGAAGCCGCCGGGGAGCAGGGAAGCGAAAAGGGTGGTCATCTGCTCGATATTCTGGCGGACCGTCCGGTCGTAGAGCATGACCAGGTCCTTCGCCTGCCCCACCTGACCCCGCAGCTGCGCGGTCGCCATCGCCTCGGCGGCGGAAGTCGCATAGGAGGTGACGAGATAGGTCATCCCGCCGAGAAGAGTCAGGACGAGGGCGGTGGCAATGAGGCTCAACTTGCGCCCAATAGGCATGTTCTTCAGCAACGACATTGAATTCTTCCCTTATATGAAATTCCGGCTTGTTTGGTAATCACCAAAGTTAAGCCGCAGCGCTGGATGATTCGTTCTTTAGCGGCCCGGTTCGGCGGCCGCCAACACCGTCAGCGGCGCCTCCAGGGTCGTTTCGCCGACGGTGAGGTAGAGGTTGCCCTCGGTGACGGTGAGGGACCACGCGATGGCGCGTTGCAATGGGTCGGCGATCTGCTGCAGAAAGTCGCCAGCCAACCCGTAAACGGTGAGATTGGCGATGCCGGTCAGGCGCGGCAGGTGCTCTTTCTCCCAGCGCCAGCGGTTGCCGCCGCTGGCGAAGAGAGCCACCTGTTCGGCGTGGCGGACGGCGCGCAGCAGCCGCTCCGGGTCGGGCAGGCCGACCTCCACCCAGAGGCGCACCCGTCCGTCCGGCCCTTTCGCCCACAGGTCCGGCTCGTCGCCGGCGCCGATCCCCTTGGTGAAGGCGAGGCCCTCTTCCTGGCACAGGGCGTAGGCGAGCAGGCGCGCCACCAGCCGCTCGGCGGTTTCCGAGGGATGCCGGGCGACGGTGAACTGTAGCTGCTCGTAGCAATTGCGATCGAGATCGGCGAGCTGGATCGAAACGCGATAGATGGTCGGCGGCAGGGCCATGCGGCGGGAGATTCCCTACAGAGGGGTTTACGTTGACCTCACTTCAGCGGCGCGGGGTCATCCCGCTGCGCATTTGGCCTGAAGCTGGCTGAAAATCATGTCCAGCACCGCTTTTTGCCGAACTTCGAATTTATTCAGCACCGCCAGGCAGCTGCCCATGGGAAAGCGCTGGTGCAGATACTCGGCATCGCGTCCGGAGAAGATGACGATTTTCGTCCGGCTCAGCCCCTTGCCGGCGGCGTATTCGAGGATTTTTCCGCCGTCCATCCCGGGCATTTCCAGATCGATCAGCAACAGGTCGAGGTCGGTGGAAATGGCGGCCAACCCTTGCAGCGGATCGGTGCAGGTAGCAAGCTGCAAGGCGGGAAAGCGCTGCCGGATATAGTCGTCCAGCAGCCGGATAAAAAGGGCGTCGTCATCGATGACCAGAATCTTCTTCGCCGGGACGCTCTCGCCTTGATAACACACGTTCATTTTCCTTTCCTTCCCCCGCTGGGCGGGGATTGACGGCTACCAAGCCTTGCCGGCCGGCGTCAGCCGCACCAGCTTGTATCGCCGGCTGCCCAGGCCGAGCTTTTCCGCGTGCGCCAGCTGGAGTTCCCAGTCGATCTGCGGATAAAGGCCGCGAAACTTGTCGCCGCCGCATGCGTGGCCGCTCTGCAGGGCGGTGCCGGGCAGGCCATGGGCGCCGTTGACCAGGTCGGCGCAGGCCTGATCGATCGCCACCGGGTCGGTGGAGACGACAATGCCCTGATCGGCGACGATCGGCGCGTCGGAATGGCCGTAGCAGTCGCAGGCCGGGGAAACCTGGGTGACGAAATTGACGAACAGCGCCTTGCCGTCTTTGCCCGTCAGGGCGCCCTTGGCGTACTCGGCCATCTTCTTCATCACCAGCGGCACCTCCTCGTTCCACTGCACGCGCACCGCCGTCTCCTCGCAAACGGTGATGCAGCGGCCGCAGCCGGCGCAGCGCGCGGGGTCGATGCGCGCCTTTCCCTCGACAAAGGCGATGGCGTCATGTACGCAGGCCTTCAGGCAAGCGGCGCAGGCGGTGCAGTATTCTTCGGCCACCTGCGGCGCGATATTGGAGTGCTGTTCCAGCTTTCCCTCGCGGCTGCTGCAGCCCATGCCGAGGTTTTTCAGCGCGCCGCCGAAGCCGGTAAGCTCATGGCATTTGAAATGGGAGACGGCAATCAGAGCGTCGGCTTCGAGGATGCCAAGGGCAATATCGACCTCGTGCAGAATCTCCCCGGCCACCGACACCCGGCGGGCGCTGTGGCCGCGCAGGCCGTCGCACATGATCAGTGGCGCCCCGGCCACCGCGTAGGCGAAGCCGTTTTCGATGCCGCAGGACAAGGCGGAGACCGCCTCCTTGCGTTCGCCGGGATAGAGGGTGCACGAATCGGTGAGAAAGGGGCGAGCGCCGAGAGCCTTGGTCCGATCGACGATGCGGCGCAGAAACGTTGGGCGAATATAGGCGTGCCCCCCTTTTTCGCCGAAATGCACCTTGATCGCCGCCAGATCGCCGCGGCCGACGATCTTTTCGATGCCGGCGGCATCGAGCAGGCGGAGCAGTTTGGCAAAGAGGTTCTCCCGGTGCCCGGCGCGCGCGTCGGCGAAAAAAACCGTGCTGTCCATGGCGCATTCCTCCTTTGGTTAAATGGGCAAAATGAAAAGCGAAATCTTAGCACAAGCGCGAACGGCAGGCAATTGCCGAGCGCCGGCGGCGTCCCTGAGGCGTGTTGCCCCTTGCCGTCCCGCGGCGCGCTCTGCTAAAATATCTGGCTTTTTTTCATTCTTTCTTTATTCGGCGAGGTTGGCAGTGAAACTATTCAGGAACCGTCCCAACGCGATTATTCCGGCCGAAATGCGCTTCACCATCGGTTTCGGTCTCCTCCTGCTGCTTTCCTTTTCCGCGCTGCGCCTGTTTTTGCTGCTGCGCAACCATTCGCTTTGGGTGGATACGCCGGCGGCGATCCTGCTGCAGAGTTTTATCGTCGGGTTGCGCTTCGATCTGGCGATCACCGCTTATCTGCTGATCCCCCTGCTGTTGCTGCTGACCGTTCTCGGCGGCCGCGCCGGCAACTGGTTGCCGAGAAGCCTGATTGTCCTGGCCGCCGGCGTGCTTCTTCTCGGCATCGCCGAGGCCGAGTTCTACCGGGAATTCGAGAGCCGCTTCAACGCCCTGGTTTTCGAGTATCTGGGACACCCGGTCATCGTCGGCGGCATGATCTGGGACGGTTATCCGGTCCTTGAATTTCTGCTGCTGTGGGTCATCCTGCTCGCTTGCTTCGTTGGCGGTTGCCTGTATTTTTATCGGCGCCACCTGCGGCCGGCGGCGCCAACGCCCGGCAAGGGCTGGCGGCGACTGGCGACCAATGGCGTGTTTCTGGTTCTCCTCGTCTTCGCCGCCCGCGGCGGTTTTGCCAGCGAGCCGTTGCGCTGGGGGGACGCCTTCTTTTCCCAGAACACTTTCGCCAACCACCTGGCGCTCAACGGCATGTTCACCCTCGGCCGCAGCGCCTGGGACAAGATGTACGGCAAGCAGGACTTCTGGACCAAAGCCATGCCGGCCGAGGAGGCGCAGGCGACCGCCCGGCAAATGCTGCTTTTGCCCGGCGAGGAAACCTTGGCCGACGCCGGGCATCCGTTGCTGCGCCGGCAGAAGGAGGTCGTGCCGCCGCTGCGGAGCGCCGATGGCCAGCCGCTCAACGTCGTCGTCATCCTGATGGAGAGCTTTTCCGCCCGCTTCACCGGCGCGCTCGGCTCCCCCGCCGGGCTGACGCCGGAATTCGACCGGCTGGCCGAACAGGGGATTTTGTTCGAGCGGGCCTTTTCCAGCGGCACCCACACGCACCAGGGGGTTTACGCCACCCTGGCCTCGTTTCCCAATGTCCCCGGCTACGAGTACCTGATGAAGCTGATGGAGGCGAACCAGGAGTTCTCCGGCCTGCCGAGCCTGCTGCATCGGCAGGGATACCGCAGCGTCTTTCTCTACAACGGGCTGTTCAGCTGGGACAACAAAGAAGGGTTCTTTCGCCAGCACGGCGTCGACCGTTTCGTCGGGTGCGAGGACTACGTGAACCCGACCTTTGTCGATCCGGTCTGGGGCGTGTCCGATCACGACGTCTTCAACCGCGCCAACGAGGAATTCCGCGCGATGGCGCAGCAGGGACCCTTTCTCGGCATCGTTCTCACCCTCTCCAACCATTCGCCCTTCAATCTCCCGGAGCCGCTGCCCTTTGCCCGCATCGCCACCGGCGACGAGTCGGAAGGGCGTTTCAACGGCATGCGTTACGCCGACTGGGCGCTGGGGGAGTTTTTTCGCCAGGCGGCGCAAGAACCCTACTTCGCCAACACCTTGTTTGTCGTCACCGGCGATCACGGCTTCGGCTCGGCGCCGATGATCACGCCGATCCAGCTCTCCCGCTTCCATGTCCCCCTCCTTTTCTACGCGCCGCAACTGGCCGCCACCGGCGGCGAGCGGCGGCGCACGGTGGCCAGCCAGGTCGATATCGCACCGAGCATTCTCGGCCTGCTCGGCCTGCGCCAGGCGCACCAGAGCTGGGGCCGCAATCTCTTTTCGCCCTCCCTCAACGATCCGGGTTTTGCCGTGTTCAAGCCCTCGGGCGGCGAAGAGGTGGCCGCCCTGGTGGAGGACGACTATCTGCTCATTGTGGCGCCGAAGGAAAAACCGCAACTTTTCCGCTACTCCCTGGATTTTCCGCCGACGGAGAGCGCAAACCTCTGGGCGCGGGAAGAGGAAAAGGGCGAGGTCATGCGCAAACGTCTGCTCGGCTATATTGAAGCCGGCATCCTCGGCTTGCGCGGCCGCACCCTCGGCCTTCCCGAAACGGTCGACCAGGCGCCGCCGCAATTGGCCGGCAAGCGTTAGCCCGACGCCCTCGGCAATCATTTCGCTCCAGCATCAAATGCCTTCCATTGGCGCTGGAGCGGATCCAAACCGCTGCGCGGCCCCCGGTCAAATTCTTCCTTCCCTCCCCGAACAGTTGCCGGCTATCTGGTAAAATTGCCAGATTCACTCTGTTTGGGAGGTTACCTTGGAAGCTGAGCAACGTGAGCAACGGTTTCACCTGCTGCACCGGGCCCGCATCAACACCTTCCTCAAGCGCGGCTTTCTCTTCCTCTTCGCCGGTCTGCTGCTCTACTACGGCACCGCCCTCATCTACGCCACCAAGACCATCTACAAAGTACGACAGAATTACGCGATGGTCCTCGAGGATCTTTCCGGCAAGCGGCTCGTGGTCAAGGATGTCGGCTGGCATTCGCGCCTGCCGTTTTTCACCCGCCTCGAACTCGAGGTGCCGCTGATGAACCAGGAAATGTTCCTAGGCGGGGCGCCGGAGGTGCAGCGGATCATGTCGCAGGGGAATGTCGCCCTGTGGACGAGCGCCATGCTCACCTTCCGCATCGACGACCTGCAGCGCTGGGGCATCGAGAACCGCTCGCCACAGACTTTGCTGCAGAACGATTTCGACGGCATTGTCAAGGATGTCATGCAGGGGCGCACGGTCGATCAGCTGATTTCGGATCGGGAGCGGATCAAAGACGAAATTTACCGCGACCTCAAACGCCGGCCGATCAACGAAGGGGGGCCGACGCTGGAGGAGAAATACGGCATCGAGGTGGTTTCCTTCGTTCTGCGCGACACCCGCTTCGGCGAGAAGCTGGCCGAGGCGAGCGAGGAGAAGAAGCGGCGCGAGTTGATCGCCGAGGCGGAGAACTATGCCGCCGATCAGGAAGCGAGCCGCACCCGCAAGCTGTACGCCGCCTACAGCGAGGCGATCACCGATTTTCGCCGGTCCCTCGGAATGGCGCCGGGAAACGATCAGGCCCTGTTCGAGTTTCTCAACCAGCAAAAATGGGCCACCGCCTACGAAAAGAACCAGGCCGGACAGAACACCTTCGTGCTCAACAACACCAACGGATCTCCCGCCGTCGTGCTGCCGGCCCCGCCGGCGCAGGCGAGAAAGGATGCGGCGCCGCAAGATGTCCCAGTCCCGCAAGACGCGCAGTCCAATCTACGTCCGGCTGCCCGAAAATCGAATTAAGCAGATCGAGGTCCTGGTCGCCGACTGGGGCTTTGAAACGAGTCTGTTCGTTCTGCGCCGGCTGCGCCAATACGATCCGAAACGCGGCCTGTTCGATGTTCTCACCCAATGGCTGCGCGGCTGGTTCAGCCGCGATGAGCGCAGCTTCCAATTTCTGCGCAATCCCGAGTTGCTCAGCGACTGGCGGCGGCGCATCGAGGTCTCCGGCTCGCGCAACGCCGCGGCGACCTGGAACCGCATTCTCAGCCGCGAACTGACCTGGCACGATTACCATTACCTGCGCTTTCTCCTCGAACAGCAGACCACCGACATCTATCTCCCCCCCGATTTTCTGGAGATTTTTCGCAAGCTCTACCACGCCCACATCCTCAAGGAATACACCGAGGACCTGGAGGTGCCGCGGGCGCCGCTGGTGCTGGTGATCGGCAGCAGCGGCAGCGGCAAGAGCGCCACCGTCAAGGAGGCGCTGGAACAGGTGGTCTTCGGCTCGGAGGTGCGGCCGGTCATCGATCTGCAGGCGAAGAGGGAGGAGATTCTCGCCAACGAACCCTTCTGGCGCAGTCTGGAGGATGTCGATCCGGAATTGGCCGTCAGAATCGAGCGCCGGCGCAAGGCGGACCGCTTGCGGTTTCTCTCCCGCCTGCCGATCGTCAAATACATCTACCGCGAGCGGGTGGCGCACGCCCTGTCCACCCTGGAGGAGGAGGGGGTGCAGGTCGATTACGCGATGATCACCCCCAACGATTACCAGACCGCCTGGGCCGGTGAACCGGGCAACTATCTGCGCAAAGCGATGGGCGAGCCCCGCCGCACCAGCATCCGCCACCTGGAGGAGGCCCATTCGGCCTTCGGCCGCCCCGACCAGATGAGCAGCGTCAAGGGACAGCAGAACACCCTGATCGACGCCGCCAACATCATCCTCGACGAGATCGCCTACGGCCGCCGCGATTGCCTGCTCATTGCCACCACCGACCAGCCGGAGCAATTCGACCCGGCCGTATACCGCCGATTCGTCGAGCGCGGGCTGATCATCGACATCGGCGAACTGTGGCAGAATCCCGCCAATCTGCGGGAGGTGGTGCGCATGGAACTGCGTCGCCGCAGTCTGTCCCTGGAGTCGCAGGCGGATGTGCACATGGATGCGGCCGTGGCGCGGCTCTATCCGATTTTTCGCGAACGCAGCCTGCGCATCACCCCGGCCTATGTGCGGCGTCTGATCAATTCGCTGATCGCCATCAAGGGCGATTTCCGGGTCGAGTATCTGGACGATCAGTTTCTGGTGCGCGACGCCCTTAAATCGGTGGCGCGCAACGTTTACGGCTCCCTCTACAACAAGGTGGTGGGGCAGATGGATCGCGGCATCCACTGGGAAGACTACATCGGCGGGATCAAGAACGAATTTTCGGAGATGGCCAACAATTCCCTTTTCTACAACATCAGCGAGGAAAAAGGGGTGGTGCTCGCCGGACCGCCGGGATCGGGCAAGACCTACCTGGTGCGGGCCTGGCTCGGCGACAACCGCGACGTGCAGGATCTGGCGGTCAACCTCAGCGATCTCGCTGATCCGGTCAACCCGTTGGAGGGGATGGTGGACAACCTGGAGAAGGTTTACGACATCGCCAAGATGCTCTCCCCCAGCATGGTGTTTTTCGACGAGGGGGACGCGGTGGCGCCGCGGCGTTCGCAGCAGGGCGGCAGTCCCTACGACAAGGTGACGAACAAATTCCTCTCGATCATCGACGGCGAATCGCCTCTGTCGCGGGTCTTCACCGTCCTCACCACCAACCGGCTGGACATCCTCGACCCGGCGCTGATCCGCTCCAAGCGGTTGAAGGTGCTCAATGTCGTCGGCCACATGCGCGACGAGGACGCCTTGCGCATCATGCAGAAGGAGCTGGCCGGCATTCCCCTGAGCGAGGAGCTCACCCTGGAGGAGATGGTGCGCATGGGGCGGGGCCTCTTCGAAACGCCCGCCGATTACACCTCCTTTGCCGAGAAGGTGCGCAGCATGCGCTCCACCGAGGTGGAGGTGCTCGGCAAACTGCTGGTCGCCGTGCACCAGACGCCGGAGGAGCGGGCGCGCTTCGTCCGCTTCAACTACAAGATCCTCATCGGTCTGCTGGAGGGGATGGGCGCCGACCCGGCGCTGGCGATGAAGGCGCGCCTGGGAGAAGAGGCTCTGCTGGGCTGCCTCGACGAGGCCGCCGACCGGCTGCGCCACTTGCAGGTCGATGGCGTCTTTCCCGTCACCCCCTGGCATCTGCAGGCCGCCCGGCAGCAGCTGGCCGCCAGCCCCATGCGCAAAGGCAAGCAGCAGCTCGACCAGTTTCTTGAAACCGAGCTCTCCCGCGAGCCGCAGGTCGGCTTCGTCGTCGGGGTCGGCGCCAACGACACCAGCGGCATCCTGCTGCCGATCGCCTCCTCCCTGGTCTATCGCGCCTTTCCCGAGAAGATCGTGGTGACCGGCGCCGTTTCCACCACCGCCCCCGGCGCCGCCGAGATGGACCTGGCCGTGCAGATGACCAACCAGAGCGCCCGCGAAGCGCTGACCCTGACGGAAAACTATCTGCAAGCCCTCTGCCCCGGGATGAACGTCTCGCGCATTCTCGGCGAATTTCTCGAAGGCTACTCCCTGCACCATCAGCTGCTTTCGGCTTCCTACAGCGTCGGCGGCCCCTCGGCCGGTTTCGCCCTGACGATCAACACCCTGTCGGTCCTGCTCTGCCTGCCGGTGCTCAACGATTTCGGCATCACCGGCGCCCCCTGGACCAAAGGGGCGCAACGGGGAGAGGTCGGCGCGTCGGTCATCATCGGCGGCCACCGCAAAAAGGCGGAAAAAGTCTTGCAGCACCTTTCGCGCATGTACATGCCGGTGCAGAATTTTCTCGATCTCGAACCGGAGCTGTTGCAGGCGTACCGCATGGAGGGACGGGATATCCGCGGCGTGCGCAGCTTCTCCGCCCTGGTGCCGGAAGTCTTCTCCTTCGGCGAACAGCATCAGCGGCTGCTGGAGGAATTTTTACAGCGGCGGCGGGAACTCGATCTGCGCGAGGAAGCGCATGCGGCCCCGAGGGAGCAGCTGGAAAAGAACGAAGCGGAACTGCGCCACATCGCGGAAGAAGAAATTCGCCGCCGCCTCGACGCGCTGCGGCAGCAGGTCGAGCAGGGAAAATCCGGATACGCCAGCATGGACGAGCTGTTTCGCCCGCATCCGCAACTCGCCACCGGGCAGGACGGCCTGCGCTGATGACGGCGTCCACCAGTTGCGGGATGCGCCGAAACGTATTAACATCGGCAGCCTGTTGCCCCTATTTGCAGAGCAATTGGCTATCAGGAGAGAAGACCATGGCGATGGTGAAATGGGATCCGCTGCGCGAACTGGAAAACATGCAGGAGAAGATGAACCAGCTCTTCGAAATGAGCCGCAAACGCCTGTACAACGAACCGCTGGACGAAGGATTCTGGCAGCCGCCGGTGGATATCTATGAGGATGAGCGGGAGGTGGTGCTGAAGATGGAGTTGCCGGAGGTGCGGCTGGAAGATATCGGCATCACCGTCGAGGACAATCGCCTGTGCATCACAGGGTCGCGCCATCCCGAAGGGGATGCGAACCGCCATTACCATCGTCTGGAGCGTTGCTACGGCGAATTCCGCCGCCTTTTCGACCTGCCCGCCGGCATCCAGCGGGAGCATATCGTCGCCCGCTGCGAACACGGGGTGCTGAAGGTCGAAATACCGAAAATGGGACAAAAGGTCATCAAGATCGGGGAGGACTGAGTCCTCCCCGGCCCCTTTTTCTTCTTCTCAACTCGCCGCTTGCTCCACCCACGCCTGTTCCAGCGACAGATGCTTGAGAAATTCGCCGGCGTAGAGAAAACGCTCTGCGGCGACCGGCACGTTGATCCGTTCTTCCCCACGTTGCACCGAAAAAGCGAAGCCGGTTTTACCGCCGCTTTCGTAGCGCTCGACGCTCAGTCGGGTAAGCACCTCCCCCTCGCTCGCCTCGAAACGGTGGGTGAGGGTCTCCTTGCCCCCCTCGCGAAAAACCCGGTTGATTTTGTAGTACAGCTCAAAGCCCTCGGCCGGTTCAGCGACGAAGCGGATCGCCTGCGTCCCCCCCTCCAGACGAAAAAAACGCAGGGCGATGCGCCCTTCCGTCGGGCGGTCGCTGCCGCGTTTCTCGTACGGGCCGATTTCCAGCCCGCTTGCCTTGGCAAAAATGGTGCTTTGCGGAGTTTTCATCTTCCCCCTCCTTTTAGGTAAATGGCGAAATTGCCGTTTTCAGCCTATTAGCACGAGTTGCCGGTGGAATCAACCGCATTGCACCTTTTCTGGGGGCGGGATACGGTCATGAACGTCAGTGGGTGTCGGTATCGAGCACATAGTTCGGTTCATCTTGCCCATCAAGCCAAGCGGTCAGAAGATAGCTGATGTCCGCATCGTCGACGCAGTAGCGCACGTGGATGCGCCTATAGGCGACGGCGGCAATATTCGTTCACATTATTGAGTTCCGCCCCGTCAAGGGTGATGTTGATCTGATGGCGTTTCGGCATGGCAGCACCTCGCGTTTGCCGCCGCCGACTGGCCTGCCCCTTTTCCGGTGGTACACTACTGAAATTAAATTCTCGCCCTCGGAGGGATCATCATGCCCGTTCTCCTGCTCGCCTTCGCCGCCCTGTTTCTGGCCGCGTGGCTGTTCTATGCGCCGCAGCCGCCCGCCTACGGGCCGGCGCTGGAAATTCTGCTCCTCGCTTTGCTCGCCGTGCTCTTTCTGGTGGCCTCCATCCAGCGGGTGCGCCGCCGCGCCGAGGGGATCGCCCGGCGCGAACCGCCGCCGGCCCCGGCGGCGACGGCGACGGCAAGGGACCAGGACGGCGCGGTGGTTCAGTTTCTCGGCCGCCTGCAGGAGAAGGGACGGCTGGTCGATTTCATCATGGAGGATATCACCGGCTATTCGAACGAACAGGTCGGCG